>JGI24723J26617_10000032_pt1 | contig 197896 bp, 90 predicted proteins | sample Cruoilmetagenom6_FD_26617 | JGI IMG/M metagenome (IMG submission 26617) | reverse complement strand
TATTACACCGTCGGGGACATTGCAGCGAGCCAGCGCACAGACACAGTCAAACAGCCACGCCGAGCGGGAGTTGTCACCTTCCTTCGGCTGGTCAGGGTGCTGCCCTTGGGCGATAATAACCTTGACCCTGTCAGGGACGTCCCACACGTCCAGTTCACTGAGGTCTTGGATACGCTCAACATTACCGGGAATTTCAACCTTGATACCGTACTCGCCGCCATCATGGCGTCCAGGAGCGGACGTCTGTACTGCTTGGGCTTTTTTGAACTGCTCTAGACTGTAGACATTTTTGGTGTCAAACTCAAGAAGCTTAGAGAGTTCCTTTGTACGACCTTTTTTCAGCTTCTTTGCATCAGGAACATTGACTGTCCCAGGAAGGCGCATGATGCGGTCTACGTTGTGACAGTGGTCGCCTCCGAAAACTTGCTCTAGACGCTTGTTGTAGAGTTCGAACTCAGTCCATGCTGCTTCGGTCCCATCAATCTTGACAGGTTTGTCTAATTTCCAAAATGCTTGGTATCCACCACCTGAGAACAGGATAACGGTCGGCTTCTCGATGCCTTTTGGCAGGCGGTCTGTTAGTACGCTGAGAACTCGTTCCCGCTCCATTTTCAGGAAGCCGGGAATATCCTCCTCGTCTGCTGGAGCCTCTTCTGGATCAATGTCAACATGAAGCCAGTGGGCTTCGAACATATCCTCTTTGTTTGGCTTTTTGACCTTGTCGGACTTTAGGAAAGCGATGTTCGGCTGGTTGACCGTAAAGTAGATGTTCCGCTCGCCATTATACTTGTCAAGCCAGAATAAGCACTCTTCAATGGACTTAGGGCCGAAGGGGCGAGTATCAATGGCCTTGCGGTCTGTTTGAATTGCAGTAAGGAGCCAAGGTCCTTTAGGATAAAACTTCTTTAGGAAGTCAATAGCTTTTTGAGACTCACCCTTCATTCCAGAAAGCCTCCAGTTTATCCGAGGGCACTTTGCCGTTTTCCATCAGGTTGTACCAGTAGCGCGTGATCCCCATAAGATCAGCGCAAGCCTGTTGTGTCCAACCAGAGCGGCGACGCCACAGGAGACACAACTCATGCGGCTTTAGTGGTTCAACAGATGCGACAACCGCAAGTGTATTGGAACCATTGACTTCCATCTCGCTGTAACGGCGACGCTTAACACCAGATAGAGCGGCCATCTGCTTTTGACTGAACCCCATGCGGCGGCGGTAGATCAGCGCCCGTTCTCCCTCAGAAAGGACAATAACTTCTCCGTCTCCAGGCCGTTCGGGAAGTACAGAAGTGCTTCCGCTATCATCTCCGGTCTCGTCATGTTGTCCCATAGATTGTTTTCCTTAATGTGCTTTCCGGACCAGAAGAACCACGACTTGCTCACCTGAGCGCAGACTAGGGCTAGTCCGCCGCGTTGTTCCCTTCTCCAGAGCCACACTTGTTGTTGTTTTGAGAGAGGATGGGTGAACCGAACTGGCTTCACATCTGCTGTCTTGGGCCAATACTTCATCCACTTGCATTCGATCCAACCCCCTATAAAATTGACGTCCGGAATTCCCAAACCAGTAGAAGGGCTCTCAATTGCCAGAGCATCCAATGGCTTGAGTTTTTTCACTAGATTGGAACGGCTTGAAGCTTCGGACATATCGTGAACCCTTATACTAACTGCGGGATTGGCAATTGACAACCTCTGTTTATCGGGGAATTACCTCTAATTCCACTCCCGCTTCACCGAACATCGACTTGGAGATTTCAATCTCTTTTGCCCACCGTTCAGCGTAGTCGCTGGCCAAATCCTGAGACACAACTTTCTTGATGCCATGCTGGATAATCAGTCCACAGCAAGAGCAGCAAGGGAATTCAGTGGTGTAGAGGGTGGCGTCCTCGAACCCAAGAAGAGGACGCTCTCGGTGCATCATCCTTCCGGCTGCGACAAGGGCATCAGCTTCTGCATGGATCACTCTTGGATACTTTTGGGCGCGATCTTCCCATCGCTCAGGACTGTCTTCCACACCTTGAGGAAACTGGTTCCATCCAACTGAGAACACTCTGCCTTCAAGAACAATCACCGACCCCACCTTCGTGGAGGGATCAGGACTGAACTTGCTGGCGTGAACAGCGTGTCCCATGAACATGTCATGGATACTCATCGCTTTTCCACCTTGTCGATCATCATGTACGACTTGTAGATGCAGCGGACTTGGTGCTTGCAGTCGTCCAGAGCATAGTGGTAGATACCCTGACGCTGGATGGTCTTGGTATTCAAGCCAGAGGCGTCGTAGATCGTGCGGGTATCACGGGTGTTGAAGAACTGCCACGGCGGTTTGACACCGACAAACTTGCAGGTCGCTTCCCACAGGACGCTGTCGAAGTTAGAGCCTTGTGACCAAACGAACTTGAAGCGGTTTGCCTTCCAGAAGTTGTTGAAGCCGTTGACCACAGTTTTCAGGTCGACTTGGTTCTGCTCAAGGACGTCCTTGGCTTCCTGACCTTGCTGTTCCCACCATTTAACCGTATTCGGGTCTTTGAAGGCACCAGCGGCAAGCTGATCTTCTTCAGTGATGTTCTTGTAGAACTCTGCGCCCAAGGAAGGTGTTCTTGGGTCAAAAGCGACTGCACCAATGGAGCGGATCACGCAGCCTGCGCCCGTGCCGTAGGTCTCCAAGTCTAACATGCAATGTTTCAAATTATGTTCCTTCTACGTGTTGATGGGAACCGTCTGAGGCAATTGCCCATTCACGCTTCCGGTTGATGACGAGTTTCTTGGCGACTTCCTCCATGAGGTCGAAGCCGTTCTTCTCGCAAATTTGAATGAGGAAGAAAGCCACGTCGGCGCACTCTTCGCCGATATCTTTCTTGCCCATGCCGTTGGAAATGGTGGAAACCAGTTCGGCCATCTCCTTGTTACCACGAATGGCGATTTTGAGTTCAGTATTCGCACCAAACTCCCCCTCGGCCCAATCAAGGACTTCTTTCTGCAAACTCATATCAAGCCTTTCTCTAGTGCTACATTTTCCGGCAGGGAGATAACTCCGTCCCGTGGATCCCATTCGTGCTGAGATTTAGGTATCCATACATTATCGTCGTTACCGACATCGAACAGCCGAGCAGCGTCGGTCTCATGAACCAAGCTGGCCTCTATGTCTACTATTTTCAGTTTATCTCTCATGGTGATTACTAATCCAGATCTAACATGACGCGAGCGCCGCAAAATTTCTACTTAAAGTGAATTACTAATCCACAGCAAGGTATCGGCAGTATGTATAATCTCCTCTTATTTTTGTCCCAGAACAAACCTATCCAGAAATCATACCATGCAAATATGAATTTCACTCTCATTTAATTTCTCCCCAGCTAGGACCGCACTCGGTGTCGACTTTGAATGGAACTAGAGGTCGACATCGCTTAAGAACACAGTCCCTCATAATATCACCGACTGCCACCGCTTCTGCGACCGAGCCATAACTGCCATCCGTTTCATCGTGGACCTGCAATTGCAGATACGCGTCTGTCTTGTCAATCTCGACCAGTGCCAGCTTTGTCTGGTCTGCAGACGAGCCTTGGATCACTCTGTTCAGGGCTTTGTGGGTGAAGTCGTAGGAACCATCGTCTCGTTGTTCAAAATGAAGGTGCCTGTTAAATATCGTCTTGACGAAACCCTTACCTTCGGCCCTTGCTGTCGCAGCTTTCGCCAATGCTCCCACAAACGGCGCTTCCCGATCGAATTTATCCAGTATCTCTTGTCCCTCTTCACCAGCCATCTCCTTATAGTAGCCAGTCCCCGCATCCATCCTTGCAGCCATCGCATCTTGCTTATCTTCGTAGTAATCAATGCGGCGTTTCTTGCCCCATCCTGAGATATGTGCCCAACGAGTAGGCTTGCCGATGTCCTCGCAGAGTTTGGCTCCGCCTTCACCATAGCATAGCCCAAGGTAGATAGCCTTGGAGAACCCTCGCTCCAACTTGAATTGCTTTGGGTTATCAGCCAGCCATGCGTCAACCGCTGTATCACCATTAACGATACGGGTCATCATTTCATGATTGTCTGTACTTGGGTCGTCTCTGTATCGTTTGGCTGCGTCTCTGGCTTTTGGGAAGTCCATGAGGGCGGCGAAGTGTGTTGTCCATCTGGGTTCTTGCTGGGAATAGTCGTTGCAGCCCCAGATTGCTCCTTCTTCAGGGATGAAGATCTTTCTCCATTCGCCAGCAATAATTGGATCACGGTCAGGGCTAGGCTGCTGTTGGAGGTTAGGATCAACCGCCGAGAGCCTGCCATAACGAACACCTTTCTGTCTGCCTTGCTCATCCTCGGCTGCAATCTGCTTGAACGAGCAGTGGATCTTACCGTTGACTGCATACTTGCGAATTGATGCAGCGAAGGTTGTCCTGATCTTGTTTACCTTGCGAGCATGGAGGATAGCCTCCGGCACGGGATGGTCTGCGCCTCCGAGCAAAGCCTTGTCGATCTGTGGTGCGCCAGTTGATGTCTTATTGAGACGCATACCGATTTCCTCAAGCGCAGGCGCAAGAACGTTCGGTTTCCAGATGTTGTCCAGCCCAATGGAGACACCTGTCTCACGCTTGACCAGATCAATGGACTTCTGCTCTTCATCTAGCGCCCACTTTTCAATGGATGCCAGTTTGTCAAAGTCAATCCGCACACCACGGCGACGCATCCTTACGAGAACAGGGAGGACATCCGTCTCGAGGTCCCAGATTTCGCGGAGGCCTGCTTTCTCAATTTTTTCTTCTTGTATTCGTAGGATTTCAAGCGGCGAGGTGACGTCTTGTTCACCATACGCCCCGACAAAGCGAGCGGGTAGCCGCCATAGTCCTTTCTTTGCATCAAGTCCGTGCGCTTTAGCTGCTTCGATGAGGAGCGTTTCATCCTTCGCTTCAACTCCGCATCGCTCACCAATGTTGGCAAGCGAATACGACCAGTGGAGTTCGTAGAGCAATGGGTCTGCAATCTGGATATCACGGAACTTAGCCTCGCGATGCCATTCAAAGCCATCGTTATATCCGTAGTCGACATCGTAAGCGAGATTTGCTCCAACGTACTCTCCTTTGAACCCTTTGATGTTGTCTCTGAGGTATCGCAACACTTCGTCTTGATCCAGGTTGTCGCCGCCCTCATGTCGGAAAGGAAGATAGTGCTTTGGTCCACCATCAAGTGCGAAAGCCCATCCGACAGTGTAGCCATCTCGCATCTGGCCTGTTCCAAGCCCTGCGCTAAGTGACGGATCCCTTGTTTCAGCATCAATCGCTATCCTTTTTACATTGGCCCAAGAGGGAAGGTCTGAGATCGCAGGAGGACGCCAGTCTGCCTTGGGCGTAAACATTGACATCTGGAGGGGAGAGGTCCCATCATTCCTAGCTTTCGCGGCGGCTTGTTTAGTCTGCTTTGCCATCGGCAATGATCTCCATAATTCTTGCCGCTCTATTAGCGGGAATTGAAGTTACGGAGATCTCTTCTAATTCAATCTGTTGTAACATGCACAGACCACGCTTCCTGAATTCTCTTCGGCCAGCATAACCAATTGATAGACCAGAAAGGCAGTGTTCTTTGATCCAAAACTGTGCGTTATCATCGAGGACTGTTCCTTCACACCAGAGACCATACTTTTTCTCTTTGATCACGTCCCATCGACCGATGATTTGTGCCTTGTCATGGTGCAGAAGCATCGGTCTTGTGTAGTCAAACTTCTTGAGATCTTTCTTGAAACTACCTTTCACTGTGACATCACTATGGCTATCGCATTCACCCCATACTGAGGCCCATCCCTTAATGATCATTAGTGTATCCAACGATGAATAGAGCAATATCTACTATGTGTAGCGATATTCTGACACCTTCTTTGACCAGAAGGTCCAGGTCTATGTTTACATTTAGGTAGACCATCAGCCCAATGATTGCCTCTGGAAGTACCAGTAATTCTTCTAAAGAGTCTTCTAAGAAATCTCATTAGTCATCCTTATATCCAAAGGGAGCAGGATGGTCAGTCCCTTTACTGAGTTCTGCTGCGCGGACATTCTTCGCACAATCAAGGGTCGCATAGTTCATTCCCTTGGCGCGTGGCTGTCCGCAACCGCAGGGACACGGGCCAAATGCCTTCATTGCGACGCCTATGGACGCGCTGGATGCCGCGCCTTGGGTGGTAGTGCCACCAGCACGTCCAGCGGCCCCTGTTTTTGCGGCCTGTGGCGCGTTTAAGGCCACCAATGGGCCAAGGGTGCCGCCAGCATCAAGCACGCCCTGTGCGGCTTCTATATGCGCTCCCAAATGGCCAATGATAATGCTGAGGTCTGCGTCGGTACGCCATTGAGCGATTGCAAGGCAGAGGTCGGCCTCGATCATAGGCACAACGGCTTCATCACAGAAGGTTGCGAACATGTCTTCTGCCTTGTCACGAGCCAACGGCCAGCTGTCAACGTGCAGACAACGGTTGTCCCAACGACCTTCCAAGAACATCTCCTTGGCTTTGAGCAGGTAGGACCGCGCCTTGTCCAAGTCTTCGATGCCATTCTTCTTATACCAGCGGAAGGCATACTTGGAAGCGGCGCTCTCGTAGTAGCCGAGGCGAACATCGCCTGCCCAATCCCAATGCTGATACTTCGCTTGATAGTGGTCACCACCGACTTGTGTCGCTCTCATTTTCAGTTCCTTGCAGTTACAGGTTGCTCCGTCCCACAATTGCTTTCCGCAATCACAGGTCTTGACGTCACGGTCGTGACTCATTCCACACGTCCCCCGATATCTGGCATCTGAGCCCAATCGTGGTCCTTGATCTCATAATACATATTCACGATCTCAATGGGAAACAAGTGCGGGCTCTTCAGCATGATTGCCTCAACTTGTTGAAGCTTGGTCTCAATTGAACGGTTGCCCATCATCCACTGATCACGGCAATAGCAGTAGAATTCGAGCATGTCCAGCCCAGAGAGCCAGAGTTTCAGTTCGTCCGGAAGATAGTGTTCTTCGTGGATACCGAACAAGCCCTCGTTGATGTCGAACTCTGCTTCCGCTTGGGCTTCATCGTTCTGGATACCAGCCCGCTTCGCTGGATGAGGCATGTCACCCGTTGTCCGCTCTGGGAGATCATGTTTGATGCAGGCGACGATCAGTTCACGTGGCGCTTCTGGCCACATGATCAGAAGCATTGTGACCATGTTGAAGCTATGCTTCCCGACTGAGTGGTCGCCGATCCCAGGAGCCGCATGTGTCCTCTGAACACATGCTGCTTCACGAGAGTATTTGATGCGCTCTACATCTGAGTTAAAAACGTAGATGGGTCCATTGCTGCTCATACGTCCCGACGCTCCAGCCATTCCACACAGGCTTTGCGCCAGTCGGAAGCTGCGATGCGGTCAGCGTAGTAAGCGGCGCTGTCCATGAAGTCAGGGGCTTCTCGATCTTTCCACGCTTGCCACGATTGCAGCATAGGCACGGCCACCTTCTTGAAGAATTGGTCAGTGTATCCCATCGCGTTGGCACCTTCGTCCATGAACATAGCCAAGTCAGAATGCCACTGATCAATACCAGAACTGACGATTGGAAACGGTGCAACTTCATCGAGCTCGTATGGTGTGAACCCAGCAGAGAGGTCCATCACTGACTCCACCTTGGCCAGTGTGTTCAGATAGGCGTGGAAGTTGGTGCTGATCTGCCAGTATTTGCCGACAGGCACACCGACCCATGAAGCCATGACTTCTTGCAGGAAGGACATGTGAACAGCGTTCGCCCCGTAGGCTCCCCAGACCATATCGTTACTGCGATTGAACACAGTCATATCAAGGTGGCCCTGCGGATTGATCCGGAAGGTGATGATCAGGTTGCAAGGGAAGTCCTTGCCATCCAAACCGAGGTCAACAGTTGCGTCCCACATTTGGAGAACAGTGCGGCGGTCATCGGGGTTCTTCTTGAGAAGTTCAGCGATGGTGGCCAGTTGATCGAGAACGTTGTTCTTGTCGTCCGGCTCAGTAAAGTGGTTCCGCCAGCGATAACCGTAGGCACCATGGAAGTTGATCCCATCATCGGAGTAGTTGGCGATGTTGCTGCTAAACTGTGAAATCCAAGCAACGTCACGGCGACCGGACAGCATCCAGAGGCATTCCATGAAGTGGAAGTATGGGTTGCAGTCGCGATCCGGCAGGAACATGACGCGTTCCTTTGGGTGACTGTAGATCGTGGTCACTGGCATTGGCATGACCTTCACAGGACCGTTGCGGCTGTCTCGCCGCACACCAACAGAGTTGACAACCTTCGTGCCCAAGATGAGGGCTTCCTCCACGTTGCGAACTGAAACAATATCCATTATAGTAGTACTCCGAAATGGTCGAACAACATATTCTCGACCTTGGTTTCCATTGCATGGCTGGCTGTCCCTTGGACTTCCTCCACTTCGATCTCACCATGTGCCAGATCAATGACACGTTGCGCCACTGTCTTCCGATCAAACATGGGTAAGAGTTCACGGTTCGCATCAATCATGCGTTGTGCCGTTTTCGGTGCGATGCCGCCAGCATACTGAACGAGGTCAGCATATTCCTGAGCATCAGCATCCTCGGGGATAGCCATGTAGTGTTCACCAGACTGGAACAACTCCGAACCCATCCCTTTTTGTCGAGCCAAGACACAACAGCCGCGCATCATTGCATCCACGGCCACACGGTTAAAGTGACCGCCGACTTTTGAATAATTGTTGGACCATGACGGGTCGACCAAGACACGGGCTTCGTTGAGATAGTTGTCAACTTGGTCTTTATCCCAATAATCGTGGTGGGTCATGCCGTTGTTCAGTGCAGCGTCCCAGAACTTCTCACCATTGGCGTGGAAGTAGGCATCCTTGCACTTGTCCTCGCTGGTCATGTAGCGGTATTCAATGCCCAAGCCAGCGATCTCGCGCAACTCGTCGGCTCCACGCGGCTGCATATAGTGAACTGCTTCCACCAGTTCGTGAGCATGTTTCCACGCCTTGAAGGTCTGCATGTTTACGAAACCTGGAGACTTCTGTTCCCACTTGGCGTAAGGACGCACGGGGTTCAGCTGAGGATTGACAATCATGGTGCGAGGCACGTCTGCAAAGGTGGCACCATTGAGGGCGCACGGGTGAACACAGGCCAGCCCAGAGAGGCGGTCCTGGATAGCCAGCAGATGACCTGCTCCCTTTACTGCATTCCCGTCATGGATGAATGCAACCTGCTTAACGCGCTTTGGAAGGTCGTACAACTCTGGCCAGTCATCGTTACCGAGATTGTCTTTGTTCTTGCTTGGAACTGGCATTGTCCAAATGATGAGGTCGTAAGCCTCGAGCCGTTGCTTTGCGCCTGATAGAGCAGCGCCACCACGATAAGGAATGCGATCCTTCCGATCAAAGTTCCAGCCCTTTCCTTGGTGATGTGGAATGCCACTTGGGCCGATGCTCCAGTCTGCTGTCTTACGTTGTGCAGGGGCTTGAAACGCCCATACGAGTTCTTTGAGGTGAACATCATGGCCGAGGTCTTGGAGACCGCCTATGAGTTGCTCGGTATGATCAATAATACCGCCGAGGTCCATGCACTTGTGAAGCGCAACCAGTATCTTCATTTGGCTATCTCCGAAAGGTTATGTTTAGCCAGCATAGCGGCGGAGGGCGCAAAAGACAAGTGCTATTTGTCGCCCTCTTCCAGATTACTTTGGTGCTTTGTAGCGAGACCGTGGTCGTCCTTGGCCCAAGCGAACACGCTCATACTTGTCGAATTCACAAAGCTGAAACTGGATATCGTGAGGCGCAAGAGTATCCCATTCGTCAGGTAGAAACAAGTCTTGCTGGAACAGCAGATCGTCGATCACATCACCAGCAGCTTCTTCCTTAAGTGGCTTGGCTTCGTCGTCACCGCTGACCCGTGCTGCACCACGTCTCGCTCCAGGACCAATGGGTGTCCAGCTATCCCAATCAACAGGGAAGCTAAACTGTCCGTCCTTTGGATGATCAACCATATTGTCCCAGAATTTAGTGTAGGTGGTGTCAAGCAAGATCTCTTTGGTCATGAAGCCAGAACCTCCGAAACCATTGATCAACCGCATACGATCAGCAACTTTCTCCCAGCTTTGAGTATCGATTGCAATGCCGACTACTTCCGGGGCTGCCTTCTGAAGAGCCTTGAGAAAATAATCAACCACGACTTCTTGCTTAGGGGCGGAGATGCCTTGGTTCGTGATAACGTATGCGCCCGTGAAGACACGTTCTTTGTCTGCCAGTCTATCTTCCGCAAGTTCTTTCACCCATTCCCAATGGTCATCATCCATATCTTTGAAATCAGTCCAGCCCAAAGCAGAGGCAAATTCATGCGTCCCGAAATATCGGAACGTAGCGGCATTCATGAGAATAGTTTTGCAGGAGGATCCACGATGTTGATCGTAAAATTGCTCCCGTAGTTCACGGCTTGTCCTATCATGATGCCGATGAACGTTGGTGAATTTGTAGTCCCTGAGGATCGAGTCTTCAGTCCAGGGATACGGCAAATCCGCCTCCTTTCGGAGACGGATCTGTTCGCGTTCCTCAACAAAGCTGAAGAACGCATTGACTTTTTCAAGGCCCATTACTCAGCAGCGGCCTTCGCAGCAGCTTTGTCAGCAGCGGCCTTTTCTTTGACAGCTTTCGCTTCGGCCCGTTCTTTGGCCTTGGCTTCCTTGGCAGCTTCGCGTTCCGCTTTCTTCTCAGCAGCGGCCTTCTCGCGAGCTTCCTTGGCTTCGGCGCGTTCCTTTGCCTTGGCAGCTTTCGCCGCTTCCGGATCGGTCAGGCCGTGCTTCTTGTACCATGCCGCCTTGCGAGTTGCGAACTCTTCGTCGGTCGGCTCGGTCACAGACATGATACCCTGACCAGCCCAATTGTAGACGTCCCACGGCTCGGTGCCTTCGGTCTCGATCACGTCAACGATGGTCATGCCGTCTTTGTAGTTCGGCCAGCGATGGGTCCGTCCCTGAGTGCCGTCGTGTTCGCCAGTTTTGGTAATGGTAGAAAACATTTTCTTGTTCGGACGCTTGACCGTCTTGGCTTCCGCCGACTTGGCAAGTCCACGCTCCTTGGGTGGAGCCTTCGCTTTTGCAGCTTTCTTTTCAGCGCTCGCAGCCGCCTTCGAGTGGCGTTGCAGTGCCTTCCAGGTCTGAGTAGCGCCAGCCGCCTGATCTTTGAAACCCTTCACTTCCGCGACGCCGAGGCTGACAGCCACTTCATTGCGCAGGGTCAGAAGATCGTCAACGGACATGTCGGCCAGAGAGGCCTCAGTATATGCGGTGTCGTTGAAGTTGATATCCATTCTGTATCTCGCTTTCTGTGATATTAAATGTTGCCTCGGATTAAGGCATATTTGACCCTACCTTATTCGGATACCAGAGGCAACCACTTTTTGTCGTTCCGAGACAACTTTTAATCGGCGCAGGCACCAGTCTTGCGGCCGAACTCGTCAAGCGTACAAGAGCCACCGTCTTCAGTTTGCATCGCAGCTACCTTGGCCACTTCTGCGTCAGCTTCCTCGTTGCCATCAGCAGCTTTGATCGGCTCGTCGTAGTTGCCAGCCGGACGATAGGTTGTCAGACCTTTGGCACCGTTCTCCCATGCAGACATGTAGATGTTCTTGAAGTCTTCGTATGGGAAGTCAGCAGGAACGTTGCATGTTTTCGAGACCGCGCTATCGCTCCACCTTTGGGCAGTACATAGAACCGCAACATGCTCATCAGCAGTGATGTTTCCATCAGTAACAGTGCGACCCTTATGCCCAAGAACAGACACGCCATAGTCAGGGATAAGAACGGTTTCAACACCGGACTTCATAATGACGTTACGCTTTTGCTGGTAGGCGATGACTGGCTCAATACCTGATGATACGTTGTCAGCATACAGCGAGATAGTGCCAGTCGGTGCGATGCTTGTCAGGTGGGAATTGCGGATGCCGTGCTTCTTGATTAATTTGATCGTGTCTTCCCACAGGCCGCCGACGAATTGTGATGCGAGGTAACGTGTCTCGTCATACAGTGGGAACGAACCTTTTTCACCTGCTAGACGGGCCGAAGCCTGATAGCAGTGGTTCGCAATGAACTCACCAAGTTTGTCCTGGAACTCGATGAACTTTGGTGTGCCGTATGGAAAGCCCATTGCTTCCAGAGCATTGGCGAGGCCAGTAATACCGAGGCCCATCCTACGCTTCCTTTGGGCTTCCATACGTTGCTCTGGGAGAGGGTAGCGGCTCCGATCGATCACATTGTCCATAGCGCGCACCACGTGAGGGATGTCTGCTTCAAGCTGTGCCCAATTGAAGAACCACTCTTCGCCGACTGCTGGATCCTTGATCAGGTATTTCACAGCGTTGAATGAACCCAAGAGGCAGGCACCATAGGGAGGGAGAGGCTGTTCGCCGCAAGGATTGGTCGCCGCGATCTGTTCGCAATAGTAGAGATTATTCATCTCGTTAATGCGATCAATGAACAGGACTCCTGGTTCGGCCCAATCGTAAGTTCCGCGCATGATCATGTCCCACAGGGCACGAGCGTTGACTTCGCGGTAATCCACGCCACCGAACTTCAACGTGAACATACCATCAGCCTTGACAGCTTCCATCAATTCGTCAGTAACAGCGACCGACATGTTGAAGCCGCGCAGTGGACGATATTCCCACGGAACGCTGTAGTCTGAGACTTGCTTGGCACGGATGAATTCTTCGATGTCAGGGTGGTCACAACGCAGAACCATCATCTGTGCGCCACGTCTGTTCCCCGCTGAGGCAGTGCAGCCACACACTTTGTCAAATATACCTGCGAAGGCAAGGGGACCGTCTGTGGTGCTGTCTACACCCTTAATGATGTCACCAGAGGGGCGCAAGGTTGAGAAGTCGTAGCCAACTCCACCACCTTGTCGCATGGTGGTCGCGGCTAGCTTGGCAACGTCCATGATGCTTTCTGGAGGATGTGAGAGGGCAGTAGTACAGAGCAGTCGCTCGGCTTCTGTAGGACCATCCACAAAACTGTCGTGAATGGTAGGCATGACAAAGCAGTTGTAGAGCGTCACGTTCTTGAGCGAACCAGCGCCAGCTTGAACACGTCCAGGAGGCATGAACCGCTGATCCATGGTACATTCTCGAAATGCCATGTAGTGTTCGTGACTGTCTTGAAGGAAACCTGCTACTCGATTTGAGGCCTCTCTGTGATCTTCGTTTTTGCCTCGATATTTCTCTGCGCCTATTGCATCGCAGTGTGGGTTTTGTGGACCAACCATCCGTCGCTTCTCCTGATGTCTCATAGATTACCTTTCATTCTAACGACGGTGACATTGTCAGCCGCTCTGGTTATCGCAGTATAGAGCCACCGCCACTTATCTTTGCGGAAGCAATAACTCTCGTCGAAGACGCAAACGCTGCGCCATTGTGAGCCTTGTGCCTTGTGACACGTCAGTCCATATCCATAAGCAAATTCCTGCGCCTCGCGTTTCTCGTACCAACCGAGATGTTCTTCGGTTCCGAGGAAATGATGTTCGTGGGCAGATATTTCAATCGAGGCTAGACTGTCCTCTGGGTGCATAGACATGAACACTTTTTGGTCCATGACGCCAGTGACATCAGAGACCTCGAAGATAGCCCCGTTTAGCAACCCTAGTTCACTATTGTTTCTAAGGCAAACTAATCTGTCTCCGACTACAGGGTATTTGTCATCAATGCCTTTCAACTTGCGAAGTTTGCTGTTGGTGAGACGTCGCGTCACGTTCTTGCCGACCAAGATCTGATCAAACGAGAGCATAGTTTCGGTGTCAAGCTTTGTCCCTTCTGGGTGAACAATACAGTTATCCCCGTAGTCACCAATTGTCAGAGCAATCTGATTCCGTGTCTCGGTAGCCATGCGGATAATAGGGCTCTCACCTGCCTGCCTGTGAATGTCTGTAAGCATGACATCAGGCTTTACGTTTTCTGTGAAGAACCCAGCGCCACCGACGGGCGGCAATTGTGCGGGATCACCCAAGACAAGAACAGGAATTCCAAACGACAGAAGGTCTGGTCCCATCTGACCATCCACCATTGAGCATTCGTCAATGATCACAAGGTCGGCGTCTTTGATAATGCTGTCTGTGTTCAGTACGAAGAACGGCTGTTCGGAGTTGTCGCTCTCTGTCTTGATATCGGCTCGCAGTCGTCGTACTTTAGAATGTTGCTCAATATAGTCATCCTTCATGTTAGATTGTTCGAGTTCTTTGACGAGCATCTCGAGTTCGTGTTCGAGTTCTACCAGTTTGACGCGGCTCTTGTCCCGAGAGTGGTAGATTAGGCTGTGAATAGTGCAGGCGTTTTCGCAGCCTTTGGAGCGAAGAACATGTGCAGCCTTGCCAGTGTAGGCAGCGAATATGACTTCACCTCCGATACCTTCTGCGATGTGTTTGGCGAGTGTTGTTTTGCCTGTGCCAGCATACCCAAAGAAATGGAACACTTGTTTGTCCCCGCTCTTGAGCCATGTGTTCACCTTCCGTAAGGCGTCTTCCTGCTGATTTGAGAAATCCATATGGGCCTCCTTAAAGATAGGTTAGGAGGGACAGGTGGGTAAGTCCTGCCCCTCCAGTGAGATCCGTTAAGTCAGCCCAACTTAGAACGGTATCTCGTCGCCGCCGTCGCCATCACCCGAACCGCCGCCGTTCGAGGAGTCGCCGCCCGACCCTGTGTCCGAGACCTTACCTTCGGTTTCAACAGCCGCTTTGGCCAGTCCACCTTCGATCATCTCTCGGAATTCACGTGCCGCAGTCAGCATCAGCAGACCAGCCTCATCTGGCTTGATCAGAGAGCCAATCCAGGTTTCACCGAACGGACGGATCAACAAGTTATAGAACGTCTTGCCTTTCGCAGTCTGCCTAGTAGTAGAAACCTTGGCACGGTTAGCCATCAAAGGCGGAGCGCCCTTGATCGTGTACATCGAAGTCCACCAGTCCTTCTGCACCTTGATCTTGGTGCTCGAGAACGGGAGAACACAGTAGCCAATGCTCTCAGTCCCGGTCTCATCCAGGATCAAGCAGTAGACATAGTGTGTTTCGATGAGGTCCATACCGTCCGGAGTCTTGAACGGCATACGTTGGCCATCTGCGTTCTCAGGAGGAATGCGGGAACCGCCATTCTTCTTGAGGATGTCCAGCACCAGCGGGGAACCATCTTCGTGGGAGTCGCCGCGTCCACCGCCTTTTGAGCGAGGAACCCATTCGGCCCACAGGTGATCCTTGTGGATCGGTTGCACGATGATAGGCTGCGGTACGATTTCGCCTGTCACAGAGTTAACCAGATCACCCGACTTGGCAGGGTGGTCTTCGTCCTCGACCAGCACCGAGTTGCTCTGCATAACAGAGATAAACGGAATGGAGAGGTCTGTGACTTTGACGTCTTCAAAGCCCTCGTGTTTGTGATCACCGTAGTCGTATGCACCGACGTCGGTGTCTTTGGCTTTCGCCACTGCTTTTCCAGCCATTTGGCATTCCTTCATAAGTTAAAAGTTAGTTTGTTGATGGGATTTTATAGACTGGCAATCCCTGGACCAGTATAGCTGAGAGGGCGGATCCACCTCCATTCATTAAAACTGCTGGAGATTAAAAGCAGTCCTAACTCCATCCTTCATGGTCCAGCTACTCCTTCACCTTGGCGACGCGCTGTCGGAAAATACCGAACGTCTCCTTAGGTAGCTCTACGCCTTCACCAAGCTGTTCCTTCACCCATGCGTTGAGTGTAGCGTGGTGAACGCTAAATTGTTCTGTCATCACCAGAGGCATTTTGATCTTCTTGACCGCCTTCTGGAATTGCTTGTATCCTTTATCGTCTCCTTTGGCGAACTTGAACACTAATTCACGCTTGACGATGTGACCATAGTCGTGTTCGTCCAGCCATTTAATAGCAGGCACACGCTTTTCACCTGCGATACTGGAACGGATGTCTTCCTTGACCTCCAGTGTGCGCCCATCCTTGAGCAGCAGCTTCCCGTTCATGCCTTCTGTGGCGGCTGGGATACGTACCTCTGCAATATCCTTGCGGTCGTCCTTCGCAGCTTCCAGAGCCAGTTCGGCAGCGGCTACTGCTTCATCAGCGGCTTCCAACTCATCAGCGAGTTGCATCAATACTTGTTCGAGGTTTCCTGGAATTGCTTCGTCTTTGAACGCGGCATACGGATCATCTGTCATGGTTATGTCCTTGGGCTATCTGTTTGCTCAACCTACCTCATCAGGTGGCAAGTGACAACATCAAAATATCTCAGCGACTATCTCCGTGTACTCTCCATGTCTCCCTGACCATTGGAGAAACTTCACTTTGCCGCTATTATAGTGAGCAGCAACAGCGGTGGACATTCCAATCAATCCTGGATTACCGATGAGCAGAAGAAAGTCATCGTCATTGAACCCAGACAGCTTTTCGTGAATGTCACCAAGAATGAGTTCAGGGTTGAAAGGGTGAGCGGATGGGGAGAGGACATAGACGATCGGCCCCCACTTCTCAGCTTTGTGAATTGATGGGAAGCGTGGCACCAATTCCCGCTTTGTTGCGTCGAATTTCATCTGTTGCTGGATTGCGTAGACGGTCATATCCATTCCTTCCATTCGTCACCTTGGATTTCCACGGCCACGTTACGTTTGTTTCGGAGGTTGTCGACAATGTCTTCGTCAACTGTATCATTGCACACAAGGTCAATATAATTGACGGGATGCTCGTCCATACCAGCGCGGTGACAACGGTCTTCAGATTGCAGTCTATCGATCAGACGGTAACTGTTGGAGTAGTAGATCATGGTCTTCGCTTGGGTCAGCGTCAGTCCTGGTCCGCCCTTTTGGGCTGTCCCGACAAACCACTTAGCATCGCCTCGTTGAAACGCAAGTTTGTTTCTCTCAGCTTCATCATCATCAACGGATCCGTCATACCGTACAGCATCTTTGCCCAACAGGTCCATGAGTTGATCGACATCATGAGTAAATCGTGCCCAGACAATGGTGGGACTGTAGGTTTCATCGCGGATGGTCTCCATGAGTTTGAGGCGTGGGTTTGACCCAGAGAACATATGCACAGGCTGTTCCTCGCCGATAGGAATGTAGTTACATGCGATTTGCTGCAATCTGAGAAGCTTCACGATAGGTAGTTCAGCGGTAATAATCTCGTCACCGATTTCCAGCATCAGTTCTTCGGACAACTCTTGGTAAGCTGCCTTCATTTCACGTGACATATCAAAGTAACGCTTGGAGTATAGCTTTGGTGGGAGATCGAGGACATCGTCCTTGAGTACACGATCGGTGATTTCGGAAAGCCATTCCCTGAGGATATCGAGGTTCTGATATTCAAGTAGCTTATCGTATCCAGGATCATAGCCGTGAAGTTTCTGGCAGTCCGCACGTGTGAACCAGCGCCCAAAGAACTGACGAAACTCTACGCTTCCATGGATACCTTTGTTCTTCCAGAAGTATTCGTCGAGGAAACGAACTTGACTATAGAGGTCGAATGGTCCGATAGCCACGGGGGTTCCGGTAAGGATACGACGGTATTCAGCATATTTGCCAGACGCGACAATTGACTTGGTCCGCTTGGCATTGGGAGTCTTAATGTTATGGGCTTCGTCGAGTACATATAGACACCGCCGCTTCTTGAGGAACTTCCAAATGAATTCCTTTCCCTCTTTAGTCATAAAGGCATTGTAACTGATTAGCAGTATAGCAAGGCCATCCCAATTGAGCAAGGCGTTCATGTTCCGTTTGTGTGCCTTGGTGTTCTTTTTAGCAGTGAGGAACACCGAGACCATACAATCGAAACTGTAGTCTGGCGGCATGTGTTTTGGGATTTCGTCTGTGTTCCAGTTGCGCTCAACTCCAGGAGGAGCGACAACGACTAGGGCGTCAATCTTGCCTTCGTCGTACAGGTAGGCGGCGGTGTCCACGATAGGTTTGGTCTTGGCAGTACCTTGCTCCCATAGCAGACCCCAAGATCTTTCTTCGACATGTTCGGCTAAGTGGCTGCGCTGGTGATCAAATGGCTCAATCACGTGCGGGTAATCTTGAATATCCATTGTTGCTCCTTTTCTAATTGCACCTTAACCCAAGCAAGCTAGGGGTGACAACCTCGCTGACTCCCCTGACTTCATTCGTGAAGCGTCCATTGGCCCAAAGTGAGGGCATCTCAACCCTTTGTTTTTATTTACTTTATTTATCACTGACTTTACTTACTTTACTTACTTTACCAAAAACCCTAGCCAGCTAAACGCGCCAGCCTTAGCAACCAGCGAACTAGGGGTGTCAGGGGTGCAAGTGAAGTCAGGCGATAATCTTTGCTTTAATAACAACGCAGTAAGACAACCGAGATGACTTCACTTGACTTCACTAATAGGCTTTAGTGCAGCATCTCATAGTGCGGCCCGTCAATAAAGTCTGGTCCAGGATGCCGAACGGTGTAGTCACGAACAGCCTTTTTCATCGCTTGCGCGTAGCTTTCTGGGCTGTTCAGGTTCCTTGGAGCGTACTCGTCAAGTTCCTTGTCCCACACACCTCCCCACCGCAATTCCAGATCCATCTCACGGCTCAGGTAAGCCATGCAGCCTGCGATCGGATAGATGAGAGGCCATTCCCAGCGTGGAGACCCAACGTAAGGGACGAGATCCACAGCTTCGCCAAATCCACTGGTCTGCTTCTGGTGCTTGGACTTGCGACTACGGCCATCCAGCTTTGATGCGCCACGCTTGAAGAGTTTGTTTTGCATGGATGCAGTGCGGAGACCGCCATCTGCCAAGATTGTGAAATCGACAGGCGTGATCTTGATACACTCTTTCACGAGTTCGACCAGCTTCGGATGAACGCCTTGCAGGTTTTTCTTTGAGTTTCTTCCGAGTACATATGCCATTATGATTTCTCCATTCTTTCGAGCATCCTGTCAATCCGTGAGGTCAGGTTGCCCATAGATGAAATTAACCTCTCCTCACTGAGAAGCATTTTCTGTTCCATGTCGGCGAGACGATTTCCGCTAACATATTTCTCTGCGACTTGCAGCTTGAATTCATGGATTTCATCTGAAAGAGCTTGATGAGAAACGGCGACAGCAGTAGAATTTGACATGACTTTTCTCCAGAGGTTCCAGAGAATTGTTCCGAAGATACCAGAAGCTGTGACCGCTAAACCTAAGATGCTTAGAACTTCTGGGAGCGATACTGTAATTCCGTTCATGTGTCTGTGATCCTTGTATCACGCTTCTTATAGAAGTCGATGAGTGCTTGAAGTTGCAGTCCGCAACTGATTAAATGTGATCTATCATTAATCCAAAAGAACTCTACTTCCGCTTGAGTGAGGGAACGATCAGGCAGCAGTCCAGGCCGCTCGCAAGCAGCAGTTAACCCAAGAGGAGGGTCAACTAGGATAGGAGGCTCAACGGATCCGATTGAGTCTGAACACGCTGTCATCACCGATAGCGCGGCGATCAGCATCAGGGTCTTCGGAACCTTCAAGCAACAGTCCTTCAATTTCCGTGTTGCGTTCATCAAGTAGTCTCTCGAGTTCTAGCTGTCTTTGCCTCGCTTCCTCAAGTGCCTCATTGTTGGCCTCGATTTGGCGATGGCGTTCTTCTTGGATGGCGGTTTGATATTTTTGTTCGGTGACTTCGACACCACGGTCGTAGCCGCTATCGTAGACCCACCACAGAGCAAAGCCGATAGCTAGTGCGACCAAGATGTATGGCAAAAACTTCGCCAATGCAACCCCAGCGCGTTTTCCGAACAGTGAAATTAGAAGCGATAACATAGTGTTGACCTCTACGGACGCGCTGGTGGCAAGGCGGCGGGGCATAGTGCAGCCAGCGGCACCACAGGGCGTCCGCCTGCGGCCCTTGTGGTATGGTTGCGGGGTATAGGGGCGCGGCGGCTAGTGTGGTGCATCCTGCGGCTCCTCTGGTGTCGGTAGATCATCGGTAACAAATTTAGTGTCATTCATTTGAGTCATAGTTGAGGAAGTAAAATAACTAACGATGATTGTGGTACACATACCGAATATGGAACCCAATAGGAAACTCAGTTTCTCGACCCTATCTGCTGCTCCTTCTTGGGTAACTCCAAGAACTAACATCCATCCACCTACCATCAACATAAAGAAGAATGAGATCCAAGCCATGCGTCGGCGATTTTGAAAACGAGTATCCTTTTTCATGCGTAAAAATCCATAATTGAATTATGAACATCAAGAATTTGAGTATCAGTTAGAACAGACTGAAATATAATAACATCTCCACAGAGACCCACCCAATTTCTAGAAGTGCTAAAATCGTCATGAAACAATGCTGCTGCTGCAGAGTCGGTAGCAGAGTTAGTAATTGCGATTCCAGTCTTATCCATAGGAAGAACAGATCTAGTTGGAACCAAGATACCGTTCTTATATGTTGGGAAACTAGTGAAGAACAATTCACTCGTACCATTTTTTCCAGAAAGTTCAATGGAAGAACCTGTTCCTCCACCAACTAATCCATCATAGTTAGTGAAAGTCGCTTGAACACCATCTTGATAAGTTGCCACAGCCACTATGGTCCTGGCTTCGACTATATTTGACATATCGTAACCACCTCCACCTGTATCTGGAATATTGATTACATCTTGTCCTCCCCAAGAAGCTGGCTGAACTATTGTGCAAAGATTGGCTGTGCTTGGAGTTGCGTCATTAGTTGATCCAGTTGATCCCTGATTTAAGAACTTAGTTACATTACCGCTACCATCCAATTCAACTTCTCTAGGAGTTATCCATACAAGAGGAACTGGAACTCCAATAGGAAGTTCTGGTCCGGTGCCGCCGGATGAACCCCCTTCTGTTGCTGCTACAATTCCAGGAAGCATTATACAAGATCTCCAAACAGATCTGCGGAAGTGCCAGAAATGAATTTCAGTGTAGCGACAGCAAATTGACCATTGGTGATGATACGAGATCCACGAGAGTTAATCGTAAAACCAGCCCCGGCAGTAACAGTGACAGTTCCTGCACCAGCTTGACAGATTGATATTTCATCACGAGCAGAGAAGATACCTGTATTAATTGTCCAGACAACAGCAGTAGCGGCAGTGAAACGAATATACAAACCATGATTAGATATGATAGCAGAAACTGCTGTCCCAACCTCAGTTGAGACTGCGATACCAATAGCCGCAATCTCTTCTGATGTTAGTTTGCGTGAGTTGACACCCTGAACTGCATGGATAACCTCAGTACCATCAGGTTTCGTAGCCGCCGTTAGGTCTGGAATTTCTTTATCAGCCATTACATTTCATCTCCTGATAGAATAATTACGTCTGTTCCGGTTTGTTCGTCGCCACTCAAGAGCGCCTTATCTGTTCCGCTTTGGGCATCACCACTCAAGAGCAATTCGCTTGGTGCTATTGTGAATGTAAGCATAGCGTAGCCAGAGGAAGAGCGCAAGTCTCCTCCGGTGCGACGAGAATATACTCTGATTTCACCATCCGCTACTATTCCTGGATAGTTCGCAGCCATTGGAAGGATATGGCCAGAAGACACACCATTCGCAGTAAAGGCTGTATCAATGACACCGTTGATATACACTCTGACATCGTAGGTCTCTGTCTCATCAGGTGTTTCAGCAGCGGCAGTTTCAAGAGTGATTTCATTTTCATCACGGTTACGAGCAACCCAAGTGAGGGTTGCATCAGCAGCCGTGACTGTGAATGTACGTGATCCATCGTATTGTAGATTACCAGGACGGACTGGACGATTAGCGATGTTGTCGCTCAGAACAGCATTGTTTTCTGAGACATCGCCGATGCTCTGAACAATACTGCCTGTTCTATCCAACGCTCTATAATAGACAGTTCCACCTTCCAGGATCGACAGATCTCCGTTACCTATTTGATCGAAGTTGAATTCCCAGACCTTGGTGCCGATAGCGTGTGTCTTAGGCGTGGTGCCCATCAGGCCACGATAAATGTTTGTGATAGTCCACTGGTTGCCGCCATCGTCGACAGCGGTAGTATATCCCATCCATTCACCATCTACGTAGAGCAGACCAAAGGCGGCAGTCTGGATATCAGAGACAGAGTTACCAGTTGTGAAACCAGCCCAATTGACCTGTTCTAGAGAAATGCCAGTTGTAGTGTCTTGACCTGTGGTCTCTCCTTCGCTCTTGTGGTATTCAGTATCAAGTTGTCCTGCCCCAAGGTAGGGAGCATACTCTGGATTAAACACGGGAGTAAGATCAGCGGCTGTATCAGATGCAGCGAGTTGGAAGTACTCTGACTCTTCTTGTGGCTGCTTGCCGAGAATTATTGGTGTGACTTCACCATCAGGCAGTGGGAAGGCGATTGCTCTGGCCAAGTTGAATGGAGCCTCAATGACTTGATCCAATACGACAGTGGTCGGTTGAGTAACAGGCGCAACCCAAGCGGAGCCAGTCGGGGCAGCGAACACAGTGGCGTTCTGAGCAAAGCTATCTTGCAGACACTTAACTACGATGCGACCATCCAACAATTCACCAAGATCAAACTCTTGAACACGCAGGACAAGGTTCGTGAAACCATACTCAGGCCAGTCCATCTTGAACACTGATCCAGGACGGAGGACAGAAGCGTTGCGGTTCATCTCAAGTGTAATGCGGAACAGTGGGATGGATAACTGCGCTCGTTCACGTGAAGCGATATCGTTTGCCAAATCAGAGTCATAGACAAATGGCATAGACAACGTGGTTGATCGGAGACGACCAATAGTGGCGACTGTAGCCAGATCCTGTGAAATAGCGACCGCGTTGCTTTCTTTGTCGCGTTGCGGGAAGCTGATTTTCACTTGGGCCATGACTTCGTCCCAGCCAGACCTTGCGAATTCCTTAACTTTAACAATGTCGTTCTCATCAAACAGTGGCAAAGTGGCAATATCGTAGTCATCACGGATCAGGATGAATTTGATCTTACCAGAAGCTGGATCCTGATATGCTACACCATCAACTTGACGAAGGATCTCTGTGATGAGGTTCTTACCATTTGTTTCTGCTGTCACCATAACAGAGCAGCCATTACCTTCTGTGTAAAGTGTTTCGCCCATATCCTGTAGAGAAGGTACATCGATCTCCAGAGTGCTGATGCCCATGCCGCGCCATGTATCAGTCATGATCTGGAAGATTGCCTCAGCAGGGTTCATATCCTCACCGATCTTACCTAATCCAGTTAGGCCGAGACCATTGGTATAGCTTTCCAGAACAAAGGCCATCTTACGAAGCTGAGGGCTTTCACCAAGCCAGAGATCGCCGACTATGTGAGCCGTGCCCAAGTAAGCAGGAACAGTTCCAGCACCAAGATGGCTTTCCAGAGTGGTGTCCACTGGTTGTTGAGCAAGGTCCAGAGATCCAGGATAGTAGATGCCTCCAATAGAGAACCCGCCGCCTTCTTTATAACCTCCAAAGAAAGAACCACTGCTGGCGTTGATGGCTGTCAACGAAGTTGCATTCGTAGAGCCAGTCCAGAATTCTTTGTCGTCAACGTAGATAGCGGTCATCACAGTTTCTGGACCCATACCGAGGGCTAGATCAATTGTGAGATAATAGTTATGACCAACGACAATTGTTTTCTTTTTGAAGAGACTGACCTTGATACGCTCAGTGATAGGTACTGATCTGAAGTTTCCCCACCAAGTTGTGTTCGGCGCTTCCATACGAACCTTGCCGAGGATCAGAGGAATAGGTGCATCTTCCGTAGCCCTTGGGAATGTCTCAGGGTTGAGTTCTTGAGGACGAGCATTTTCAATGTTCGGCTCTGGTGCCAGCAACGCTGTCAGAACAAATGAGACGACGAATAAAGCTAGGGTAAACCAAATCATGTGAGTGTGCTCGTGAATGGATTGCGATCAGGGACCAGCGGAAATCCACCAAACCTCGCCACGTTATTGAACCGAGTAAGACAGTGACCTTGAAGTGCGTGATCACAACCTTTGCGAAGAGTAACGCTGTCTCCTATCTGCAGATTAGAAAATGCGTAGCTGACGGTAACTGCTGTTCCGACATTACTGATGATCATGCGGCTTTCGCCTCCAGGAGCAATCAGGATACCAGCGGCTCCTTCGTTATCAGACCATGGAAGATCTGCGACGTTAAGGTTGAAGCCGACAAGGCTATCTATCGTAGTGATATGTTGGAACAGGGCAGGATCAACTCCGCATTGTGTACTGTAGAGAACATGGTTACAGGGAGCCTGAAAGCGTGGCGTCGGCGTATTACCTTCCAGCACAAAACTGAACGTTGCAGGGACGCGCAGCTTGGCCGTGCGGCCTGATACGGATACCCCTGTGACCCTGCCAGACCATAGCAGCACAGTGTCGTCGAAGTCCTGCTGGTGCGCCCTGATAAGTTCGAAGGTGAGGTTTGGCGGTGCGCTCTCGTAGGCGTATTCCTGAACGAGTGGATGATCAAAAGGCAAGCTGATTTCGAGAGCGCGTTCTCCGCCGTTCTCTTGGGTTCCTACATTCAACTTGTTCCGCGAGATGGGAGCCAAGTCAAAGAGTTGACCATTGGAAGTGACAGCTTCTGCGTAACTGGTCAGTCGGTACGTGTTGAACGTTCCGGTGAACCTGTAGAGTTCAACAGGCTTCGCTGTATCTGGACCAGTCTCGTTATCAATATAAGCCATTTATTCATCCGTTGAGGTGATACCAAAGCTGACCACACTATAGTTCGCAAAGTGCCTCCATGCAATAGCATCACTGGCTCGACAACGCATCAGGAATGAAATCCTGACTATTTGGTTCTCATACTCAGGTCCGGAGGGTATCGCAGGTGTGAAGCCCAAGGTGGCAGTTCCGTCTCCATTCGCTGTTGCTGAGGAGACTGTGTGTTGAGTTCTTAGTTGTTTGCCGCTATGCTCGTCACCATAGGCGATCTCAATGTGCTGCCATGTTTTGTGAGCGTAGTACAGATTTACATAGTCGCCCTCTTCCACGATGAACTGAGAAGCACCATCAGGAATAACCTGTGTTCCTTCCAGAGTAAGATCTGGGAAGTAAGTCGACAGGAGGAAGGTGCCGTGAGCGCCACGTACATCTTCAAACAGAGAGCGCCAGTAATCCATTTCATCAGGATCGCTAACACGTTGCACAACGAAGGACCGATTGCCTGCCACCCTTGGGTGAAGATGACTACTGTTCAGATCTCGCTGACCTGTGCTGTTATCAATGATCTCACGCTCAAACTGGAAGTTCTCGTCAGCACTGACCAGAGGTCTGCGATTTAGCAACGAGCGACCATCAAGTGTATCAACGACACGTGTCGCTCCAGGGCGAAGCAAGGTTGGCTCCTCAAAAGACTTTGCTCTGATCGAGAGAGTACCAGTGATACTGTCCATCTTAATTCCAGAGCCATCGCTTATCACGCAAGTAATAGTTGGCATGACAACCCAAGTGGGACCTGAGATCTCCTCACCAGAAGCTGAGTTTAGGATTGCGCCATCTGCCTCAATTGTGTTGACTACGCCAAGGGAGGACCGCTCGTCGCTTGTGTTGACAACAGCAAGGAACTGTCCAACTCGAACGTTACACCGAGCAGGGTCGAAGAAGATCTTGGATCCGCCAATCGGTGTCGTACCTGTGGTCGGAGTAGAATACTGATACATCGGCACCAGAGCCTGAACAGCAATATTCTTCGTGAGAAGGTTATACTGCTCACGGCGTTGTCTATCGTTGATGATCTCGACGTTGAACTCTTGATCGATGCGAGGGTAACGGCGAAGCGATGCTCTCTGTTCTGTACCATCGTAAGCTGTGATTATATCAGTCAGGAAGTTCCAACGCTCTGTGACAGGCACGTCAGGAATTAGGTTAAAGGTTGAAGAAACCGCAGCAATGACGCGAAGGGTGCCGTTTACGTCTGGATAATCAAAGACAACAGTAGCGTCAACAGTTGGTTCACCTGCACCGATTTGCAAGTTGGTTTCCAATAACTGTGAGTCATTAATCACATCTAGAGGTGTGAGATCAAATGATAACACAGATGATCCACTGATCAGAATACTGTTCAGAGATTGCGGTGTGTCCCATGTGTTCCAAAGCTGGAAAGGAATGTCCGAGTTCAGCTGAGGGTTAGTCAGTTGCAGAACTGGTGGAATAACCCAGAGGCGCAGCCAGAAGTCTTGCCAATGCGCTCCGGCGATGATACCATTGCCAGATCCCCAATTCTCAGTGAATTCACCAGCATTATCTTCAGCTAGTGTTTCACCGAAAGGAGCAATTCCTTTGTAAGTGATATTGACACCAGTCGTAGCTTCTTGACGTGGATGCTGGGTCAGCCGAAATGGTTGCTCTGAAGCATCACCACCTGCTGACCAGAAACCTACATGCGCTCCGTCTGCGAGGATCCCAGCCATTAGACAACTCTCTTATGAGCGAATCCTGCTGCACCTGAACCAATGTGAAGAGTGCTATGAAGATCAGTCTCAGCGCCGATCCTGAGCATAGGCCACAGGTTCCAGTCATCAGAAGAATAAGTCACTGTATCACCGGCGGCAAATGTTCTCATGGAACAAGTCCGCACATTCGGAAAGTCACCGAGATACATAATCAAGCCAGAAGTTGTTCCGTTTTGGGCAAGCCAGCACCCAAGAGGACCAAGAGTGACAGCACCAGAATAAGGCTGAGGATCCATAAAACAAGCGTGGGTCGCTGGTCCCCATGATGCACCGTTAGTTCTCAAGCCAGCGGAGTTCTGTGATATAATAGATGAGTTATGAAAAGACAATGTATCCATAACATCGTGAGGATCAAGCACGGTATCCACCACAGGCCAACCGACAAAGACTGGACTGACAGTCCCATCAATCATGAAGCAAGTGCTGTTCGTGAAGTTGTAATCTGACCAGTCATAGCGCAGCGCTCCAGTGAAGCCTTGTTCTGTACTACCATAAAGACCACCATTCCAATCACGAGAGGCGTTCCCGGATTGAGTGCCGTTAGCATAGGCTCGCTTTGCATGGCAAGTCGCATAGACCATAGCAGTGTGGGCCATGCCTTTCTTGTCCATTTCGCCGAAGCCGAAGTGCATATAGCAATCTCCATTGACACCATTGGAGAAATTCACCACTACATGGATATAGTCACAAAGCGTAGGATCGGAGTAGATGGTCCAAGCTGTGAATGTATATTCCATGTTCGGACAATGAGCAGCCGTGCCGAGGGCTGCATTGGTTGTAGCAGTCGCGAGACTTGTACCGAGGCCAATCCGTACATAGCGAGCAGTCTTTGTCGCTCCGCCAAGAAGAGTGTAGTCAGCTTCACTTTGTGTGAAGGTCGTCCAGTCAATACCTCGTACGTTACCCTTGCTGATAGGCCACGTTCCACCAGAGGTTGTCCACCCATCCGTGATCGCATGAGTTAGAATGGAACCCATTAGAGCAGTGTAGTCGCCAGATCCAGTTGTAATAGTCATATCAATCCTCTCGAACGGCGAACCAGTTGCTATCGTTCCGGCGGTTCCGATTAGGGAACATGCGGTAGTCTTGACCTCCGATAGCGATCACCTGCGTTGGCGTTAAACTACCAGCACCCGGAACGGAAAACAACCCATCCAATACCCCGATGTTTCCGTAAGTCTCATGCTGAATAGTCACAGGAAAGAACGGCACGTCTGCTTGGGCTGTTGCTGAAACGAAGTCCCATCCATTTGGAGGAACATTATCCGCCCAATCCCCGCCCCATTGGCTCGGCCAGTTGGCTCGCTGAGTATTGCCGAGATGCTTCGGCCAGATCCAAGAGTCTGTGGGATACTGCGCTTGTAAGTTGGTCGTAGCATTAGAAACGCGGTTAAAGGGATAAATCAGGCTTCCATCCCAAAGGCGAACGACAAAGGAACTTTGTCCAGGTTCATCTGGAACTGAGTAGCTGGCATTGAAGTCTGAGACATCGACGGTTCCCCCATCAGAACAAGTTGAGGCCGAGACCAGAGGAAATGGATAATCATCTGGTACGGCAAACGCAGAGTGGAAACCGATATAAGTGCAAGCATAGTCTTGAGCACCTGATCTCGTAACAAGGATCATGCGTTTGGAGTTAGTATAGAACCAATAGTCGATTTCGTTTGAAGTCATCAGATGAGATCTCTTTTCACCGGAGTTGCCGACTTGCAGGTTCCACTTGGGATCATTGATTGCATCGTGTTCCACAGCAAAGTCGAATTCAATCCAAGACGTGGAAGCAGATGTACGACTGTTACCACGAGCATGGATGTAGACACGACGACTGGCATCGTAGCCATCACCTTGCCAAATCCAATGATCTTCACTGATGTGACGGTTCCATGAAGTTGCTGAAATGCTGATTGCATCGAACGTTTCTGCTCGGCCAGTGCGACGAGGTTCAGTTCCTGAGTGATGCTCACTATAAAGTGTACCATCACCGAAGGAGAAGGTCTTGGTCTCAGCAGCAGTCCATGACTGAGAATTCCACTCACCCATAGTTGTCCAAGTACGATCGTCATGCGAGAACTGGATTTGGAAGTCTCGAGGAGCCTCGTTGTCATCAATGGCTGTGTAGTCGAATTCACGAATGGTAATTGCAGAACCGTGGTCGTACTTGATCCACCAAGGGCGATCATCGATGTCACCTGAGCGAATGCCTGCGCTGCCGACGTCAAGATTAGCCAGTGTGCCAGATTGAACTGAGGAGCAGGTGTAAGTTCCTGTTGTGGATACAGTCGCGCCACCGAGAACTGTCTTCAGAGCAAACATATCACATTCACGAAAGTCTTCACCGGTACTCTCAATTTCATACACAAGGATGCGCCAGTAACGAGCGGCAATTGGAGACACGCAGTTCATATCTGTCTCGCCTTGCAGCTTGGTCCAACCGTTTGCGACCAGATGCGTGTTCATCGCATCCAGAAGCTTTGTCACTGTTTGTACGGTTCCAGAAGTAAAGGGCATTATCCACCTACCAGTTGACGAACGGTTGAAGCATTCCGTGACAGGATATTTATCACGACTGTTTCACCTTCTGAGCTATCAAATGCACCAGTGATATCGCTAGGCGAGAGCACTGCTGCCACGTTTACTGGAGGAGACTGAACGACTGTAGTCCCGCCTCCGCCGCCATTCATATTGTCCCTTTGGGCTTTTTGTTGCCCAGGAGTGAGAATATCCACACGCTCGTCAGGACGTTTAGCGAACTGAACAATCTGACTGTCAGTTGATCCTGGACCACTTGCGTTTATTGATCCACCACCAGCGAAGCCGAGACCGCCGCTTGGGCCAATGCTACCGCCACCAGCGAACCCGCCGAACAGACCACCGAGAGCCTTGAGGATGAGTTGCTTGGCGATCAGCTTGGTGATCTGTGCAAACAAGTCGAAGAAGAACTCACGGACGTTGAGTTTACCAGTCTTTGCGAACTCTACGATAGCGTCTGCTGCGCTATCAGCCGCGCCAACAACGATGTCACCAAGGGCGGACCCTAGTTCAGATGCGCTCATGATTGCGCTGTTGATGGCTGCTCGGAACCCGCCGAACAGTGTGCCAGCCGCTTCATCCGCCGCGACCTGCATCTCACGGATTGCCGTGGTATAGTCATTCAGTCCAATGCGACCTTGCTCAAACAGAGCGTTCAGTGCAGCCTGCTGTTCCGCGATCTCCTCTCGGGGACCAATGATATCCTGCAGAACCTGTGCTTGTGTTTCCGCAGCATGTACCGACTCAATAGTCGCAGCCGCCAACTCCTGTTCGGCTTGGGTAAGACCACGTTTGAGTTCTTTCTCAATTTCAAGGATACCCTCCTGGATACGACGTTCTTTATTCGAGAGACGAAGCAACTCAATCTCTTGGTTCATGCCTGAGAGGACGCTGGCAAAGTCTGCTCGTTGTGCGCTACTACCTCCACCACTGCCAGAACCACTGTCAGGATCGGTCGGTGCCGCTGGTGGAACATTATTGATGACGTTCTGAGCATGAAGAGCATCCTCGGCAGCTTGATCAATGTTGCGACGAGCCTGACCAGTGATGGCTTCACCAATTGGTCTTAGAGCATTCGCTGCTGAATTAGCCAGTCCCTCGAAGCTATTAGCTTCAAAACTCTCACCGAAAGCAGTTTGGAATGCTTCTGCTGCGGCGTTACCTGCTCCAGAATATTCACTTTCAAATCTACCTAGAGTTACTGGATCAAGTTTACCGAGTTGACCTGAGAACCCAAAGAGCTCAGCTGCTTTGTCCGCTCCAACGAAAGAGAGTAGAGCATTCAGAGCGCCGATAACCTTATTGATTGCATTGATCGCCCCGTTAGCGAATGCCTCAAATCCAGCAATCAATACATTGGCTAGAGCAGTCGCTGATGTAGCGGCTCCCTCTGGTAGAGATTTGAAAGCTGCAACCACACCAGCGATTGTACCTAGAGCAACTCGTGGCCAGAAAGTAAACGCATCCACAGCAAGAGCCACAGTATCTGCAAAGACCTTCGCTACTGTTGTTCCAAATCCTTCAAAGAAACCTTGGACAGCTGTGACTGCTCCCCCAACTTGCTCTCTGAGGAAAGTGGCGAATGGTGCGATCGCTTCACCCATCAACTGGAATGCTGCGACTACGAAGTCTTTAAGACCAACTACTCCGTCGGAAGTTACTTTGATCTCATTGCCCCACAGAGCGAATGCTGTCACGACTGCTCCGACCGCTATGGCGATGAGACCAAGCGGACCGATAAATGCTGCCAATCCAGCCAATGCTACACCAACTCGACCGATTGCGCCAGCCAGCGTTGGAAATAGCGCGGTAAGCCGTGCCGCTGTTGCACCCTGTGCGGCCTGTGCTGCGGCTAGGCGGCTGTTAGCGGCGGTGGCGGTAGTAGTGGCAGCAGTTTGCGTTGCCCTTGCTCCAGCAAGCCTCCCAGCAGTCACAAGTTCAGCGTTTTCAACAATTGAAAGCTGTTGTGTCACTCGTGAGAGGTTGGCTTTCGCAGTAGCTAGTCCAACGAACTGACCAGTTGAGATATTTCGTGCTCGACCGTTCGCCACAGTGAACTGAGTATCGAGTACAGTCTGTTGCAGTTGAGCCTTCTGAATACCCAAGAGAGACAGACGCTGTGTCAACTCTACCTGCCTTTGGGCATTCGCCGCGACTGCGATACCATTGTTCCGCACGGATGTCGCTGCTCTGATGTTTTCGATTTCCAACAGGCGGGTGGAAGCCAGTGCTGCACCACGCAGACCGAGAACATAATTACCAATAGCTGAGATTGCTTTACCTGCGAACGTTGCTGTCAGAGCCAGTGCCAGCGAGCCGAGAACACCGAGGATCAGGCCAAGGTTTTCTGACAGGACGATAATCGCCTTGGCTAGATTTCCAGAAGCATTTGTCGCATCGTCAATATTGTCAAGGAACTCAAGCCAGTTGGTATTCGCAACGGACAACGCTTGGCTGATGGTTGGAACAGTGTTTGCGAACAGGCGATCGATCTCCTCTTCAGCATTACGGAATGCTTCGAGAATGGTTTCCGCAGAGATCTTACCGTCAGCACCAAGTTCACGCAATTCACCACGAGTAACTCCAAGACTTTCGGCGATGACATCTGCAACGAATGGCAGTTGTTCCAGAACGGACCGAAGTTCGTCGCCTCTGAGCGTGTTGGATGCCATACCTTGTCCAAGCTGGATCAAGGCGGCGTGAGCCTCTCGAGATGACGCACCAGAGATGATGGTCGCTTTGCTGAGACTTTCAGTGAACCGAAGTGTTTCAGCCTGCGAGATGCCAAGTTCTCGGACCGAGAGCGCAGTCCGGCTATAGATGTCAGCGACAGCTTCAAATCCTGTGCGGCTATCTCGTGCAACTTGGAACAACCGAGACTGAACTTCCTCTAGATTTGCTGCACTGGTTGCAGTCAGGCGAAGTCTGTTCTCATAGTTGGTAAGTGTATCAAGCTGACGTGTGAGCGCACGAAGGATCCCTGCTCCGCCCAAGACGAAGAGAGCACGTTGCATCAAGAAGATGCCGCGAGTAGCCGAGTTGGCTGCTACGCCGATTTCATCGATCTTGCGCTTGATAACCCTTGCGCCAGTTTCGCGAAATCTGATGTCGACGTTATGTGTTGCAGTAGTCATCGCTGAAACAACCTAAATCCTAGGATTTCCGCTTTGGCTTCCAATAGGGCTATTTCAATGAACCCTGCTGGAGCCTGACCAGAATATCCTGAGTTGAGCCGCCCGATGTATGGAGCGGCATTGGTGATATAGATTGCCGTCGTGAGACCGCCAGAGGTCCCCCGTACAGAGTTTATCCGAGCGCGACCCGCTGCGATTGCTGCGGATGCGTTTGCGCTTTCGTTGATGCCAAGTTTGGATCCTGGAGCGTAGGCACCGATGACCGATCGGGTAGGAGCGCCAATGCCGACACGCCAGTTAGAGCGAGCGACACCTTTGTCAGCAGGTGTATTCCGGACAAGACTCTTCAAGGCACGCACAGAGGTTGCCTTGACAAGACGAGTCCCGCCATTTTCAATGTCGGAACCAGTCCTTCTGATGTTTCTAGAGAATTGTGCCAGAGTAGCCATTCACTCACTTCTTCCCGATTTGTTTAAGGTATGCCAAATCCATTTCCCTTATGTGTGAGTGCATAGCCTCTGTCTGGTCCTCGTCGTAGCCATGCTTCTCGCAGTAGTCTTGAATTGTTCCCCACCATATCGGACCCGCTGCCATCCCCATTTGTCTTGAGGCGATAAGGTCCATGAACCCGATGTAGTATAGTTCAAGGCCCGGAAGAAGACTAGGGGCACTGGCTATCTTTTCAGGCAGATCCCAGCCAGTCCTAATACACTGCTCAATGATCTGCTGTTCTGAGGGTCCCTGAACTAACTGATAGGTCAGGAACTCGACGAGTTTTTTCCCTCCGTGTCCATTTCCTCCTTGCGGAAGTTAGCCAGCGAGGCGGCTTGTTCCTGTAAGTCCATGAACAAACGAGGCAGAGCCAGCAAGGCTTCTTCGACGTTGGCTTCATTGAACGGGAGGATCTTTCCGTCGCGACTTTCAATGCCGACCTTCATGGCTTTCTTATCGCCTTCGCCCTGCATGGTTTCCCACGACAGGATAATGGTCTTGGCGTAGATATCGGCCATCAACGCTTGCGAACGTTCGTTACTCAGAGCACCAGACTCCAGAGCGCGGCGAACAGGCTTGAGTTTCTTTTCGGCATAGCGAACATAGTTCTTGTTACCCTGACCAGCAGAGGCCAGCAGAACGCGGAAGTCTCCGTAATCAAGCCAGACGCCATTAGCTTCCAGTGCTTGATCTGTTTCGAATGTGTCGTACATGCCCATGATATATTTCCTTCTTGGGTTATAATAAGGACGCCCCCCATTACAGGGACGCCCTCAGGGGAGGTTATGATTACGCTGCGTTCGGCAGGTAATTGAAGTAAGTGAGCAACATGGTGTGGTCGAGAGCCGCGTCAACGTCCTCACCGGAAGCCATGTCAGTCGCGAGTGGAAGAGTTATCGGTTGGTCAACCTCAACGCTAAGACGACCGTCACCGAGTGAGATGAGTGGGAAGTCAAAGATGACGCCTTGGTTGTCACGAACGAAGCCCATATCCAGCGTGACGTCGGAGTTGTTGCGAACCGCAAGAACCGCCGCCACATTAGAGAAATAGGCTGTGAGATTGCCGGAGACAGTGAATGTACCAGCAGTCACATCGAACGCGCCGAGGACACCGACCGCTTTGTTTGGCGTCACGTTGTTGTTGAGACTGATAGTTGCCTCGGTGACGAAAGCGAACAGTGCAGTTGGAGCCGGATCAGTCTGACTGACAACCGACAAGCGAATGCGGTTCACGTCGCTGGAAGTATTGTATTCCTTCGCAGTGAACGGTGCGATGACGCTGGTCTGCTTGGGTCCAGTTGGTCCGTCACGCTGAGCGTTGTCTGTGGCCACAAAGCTGATGTCTGCGTTGAGCAGGTCAGCCGATGGAACGTTCAGGGTAAATTCGTTCGGAACCGCACCGATCAGAACTTCTGTCTGAATGTCTCCAGGAGAAGCATCGTCGGGAGCACCCAAGAGACGTTCGACATTGTACGAGCGACGCTTGATGAGTGCGCCTGTTTCGTTGCGAACCACGTCGCCGAAGAACAAGCGGATTTCCAATGCGGTGCCAGTTTCAGTGACCATTGCCGCGTCCGACTTATCGAACTCAAGGCGCTGAGCAGCAATCGAGCGAACCCGCTTGAAACCGTTGTTCGCAGCAGTGACGAACTTGTTGAGTGCAGCATCACCACCGACAAATACCCATTGACCTTCGACCAGCCCAAGGGTAGTGAAGTCCAGAGCGGTCGACGTCAGAGCAGGCAGAGTGCCAGTGTTGTCAACATCAATGTCCGTGGTTGCACCTTCAACACCAACGACGCGAATGTTCGCACGGGTAGGAGGAGAAGCTTCAACGACCGTTGCTGCACATGCGACAGAGGTATCAGCCACAATGGCAGTCACGACTTGCAGAGCGTTGTTGCCAGCGTTGGAGAAGTCCTGACCCTTGATCAGCGAGCCGACGAGGAAGCCAGTTGTCGAGGCCACTTCAAAAACAGCGCCAGTGACACCAGTCGGTTCTTCATAACCCTTTTCACGGGTGTCGGCGAACATGATACCTTGCATCAGGCTGGTCAAGTTCGAGAACGTGAAGTTCTGGTTGATACCACCGGAAGCATTGAGATCAGTTGTCACACCTTTACGGCGCTGACGAGAGGGGTTAATCGGGTTCGGAGCCACAGTAACGATTTCACCGCCGAAGTCGTTGTAGCTGTTCGGAGCAAGCGACTGCCAGACAGGCGTTCCGGCCTGACCATCCTCTCCTGGAAGACTACCAAGCACAGCTTCCTCAGCAAACGCGAGGCCTGTGATATTGGAGTCGATCTTATTGACCTGTGCCATTTAAGGCCTCCTTACTTTGTTTCATTGTACTCGAAGTCAATGAGCACGTTGGTTTGATAGAATTGGCTCTCTCGACCGATTTCTTGCATACGGACATTTCTGAACCATACACCATTTTCCGATGTCTGACCCTCATATGCGTCGGCCACCACTTTAGCCAATGCGTAAGACTCTGACAAGCCATTTCCGGTTGGAGTGAATATAGATGCGATGGCTGTTCCGGTTCGCACGAAGTTGCGATTTCCAATTCCACCGAGGTTATCTTGTTCCCCTGTTGCATGTCTGATAACGAACACGCCCCAAGGATCATCCGAGGTATCACGTTGATCACGCACGTTGTCCCAATGCAGATCGTAGCCTGTTGTGTCCCATGCGTCTTTCATCATTTTGTTGATGTCGTCAACTGCTTGTGCGAAGGTCAGGCTCATCGGCGTATCCCCACAAAACCAAGTAGCTGAACGTCTGCAGGTTTCAGGATTTGCAGACCGATGATGCCAAACGTCTCGGCTCCATCAATGACGTGAGTGTACTGTCGGATATCCTCTGTTCCAGGAAAGAAGATACCAATGTAATCTGAGAAGGCTATCAGGTCTTGGAATTCCGTACCTTGCCCAAGAGCAGTAAGACCGAACTGACGGACCGTGTTCGGAGGTACGAAGACCGAATTCGTAGTGAACTCTGTATCCGCTCCCGCTTGGGCTCCCCACGGCTTGTCCAGATCCGCCGCCACTTCTGACTTGCGAACAAAAGTAATCGACCGCCCGTTGGCAGTGACAAGACGATCTGCTGTTGCTGCGAGTTTGACGTAGTCGACCATTAGCGATAAACGCCTCCCTGACCTGAACCTTGTGTGATCTGGCGCATCAGTGCGTCAGCCTTGGTTACGATAGGATGCTTCGCACCAGTAGAGCCAAGGCCGGAACCAGAGTATTCAGTCTCAGTTTCAATCGGTCCAACTTTCTCCCGCAGTAGCTTGATGCCTGGACCATTTGACCTGTCGTTGTTGAGGAACAGATCGTTGGTCAGGCTGTACCGGAGATATTCGGCTGTGGCTCGCTGCAATTGAATTGGCAGCGCCACTGGATCGACGATGAAATAGTCAGTCGGGAAGCACAAGGCTTGATCATCAGAGATTGGAAGTCCAGGAGCCAGCTTGCCCCAGCGGATATCGATGTATTCTGTGGTAAGACGCAGGAGAGGCTCTGTGGTGGCTTCGTCAGGTGTGCCAGCGTCAGCCGTTGTTGTAACGCCACGGTCAGCCCAATAAGCAACATAGTCTACATAGGAAAGGTAAGACTCTGAGGTGGCGAGGCCTGTTGCGTCTTCTACGATGATGGCCATAATGGTTTTCCTTAAGAGGCTGCAATCCGCGCCAGTCGCTTCTTACGAGCGTAGTAAAGCGCAGCCGCCAGTTTACGAGACTTCTTTCTGCGCTTTAACATTTTCTTTCCTTACATTTTAGGGCGAATTTTCTTTTCGCCCTTCTTGGCTTCGTCCAGTGGGGACAGAGGCGGTTGGTCCATCAGCAAGGCGCGGTTCCGCTGGAAAGCTTCTGCGCGAGCAGCACGAGCCTCGTTGGACTTCTTGATGACGTCCATGATGCCGCGTTGGTTAGCCTGCTTGTCTTGACGCTCAAACACCAGACGATTGGTGACCTCGGTCAGTTTGTCGCCGCGTTTCACGAACTCAGCTTCAACTTCGGCCTTGGCCCTCACGATCTCGTCGTAGGCCTCTTGGGCTTCAACGATTTCAGGATGTTTGTAACCCTGCGTGTTCTCTTCGACCTCAGCTTCGTCCTCGCCGCCTTCGTCCTCGACGGTGACGTCAGGATTTTCACGGGAGAACTTCGGAGCCGCATCAATGATGTCCTGACGCTTGAGGTTCTCCAGATCACCGAGTGCAGCAACGGCGTCCACTTTGGGCGCACCATCAGCAGTCCACTGCTCGTCATCCATTGCATCCATCAAGCCGAGCGCTTCAATGATTTTGTCTTTCAGATCATCCATGATATATTCCTTATGGGATATCGACTTCGGCTGCAACAGTCACAGCTTTAGTCGTGTGAAGAGCGGCCCACACTGCATCCTCATCAGCGTACTGAGTGAGAGTGCCTGCGCGTTCCGTAATGAAATCGGAAATCAACGGCTGTCGCTTGACCCGTGCAAGTGCGCGGTGTGAAAGATGCCGTAGACGTGGTGTACCTTGGCGAGCCATGATTACCTCCTAGCCCAAGAGTGAAAAGGGAGCGACCGAAGCCGCTCCCCGCTAGGATTATGCTTCGCGAGAAATCAAGCGAGCAATCTTGATTTGCTTCCGTTCAGGGAAGACGCGCTTCCACGAAGCCGCTGCGGCCAAGACTGCGTTGCTCGGACCACCAGCAGGAGTTGCTCCATCATACGCGTGACCTTTAGGGTGGAAGCCCCAGCGGACACGGTTGTAGAGGATTTCCTGACCAGCGCCGTTACCCGCTCCAGGCTGATTGTCAACCTCGGTAGGTTTGTCAGGCGAGCCCTGTGCGAACACGATAGCACCTGCACCGAAGACCCAGCTTTCGTAGATCGAGCCGGAGACGGGCAGACCGTCGTCAACGATGACTTCACGACCAAGGAAGGTCGGGACAGTGATCGCGTTGCCGTTCACACTGTCTGGGATGAAGTCGATCAGGTTGTTCTTCAGCATACGAGCGTAGACGACCGAGTGGACCATGATCATGGACAGATCTTCCATGCTGTCGCCCATTGTCAACGTAGTGTCGACGAAGGCTTCGGCCGAGAAGTCAGTCACGCCAGCAGTGTAACCGACGCCAGAGATGTCATTGGTCATGTCGTTCTGAACGTGCTCAGTGCCAGCAGGAGCAGCAGCGTTATCGGCGAAGATGCCGTTCACGACACTGACGAAGCAGGCTTGCTGACGACGCACCCAATAGTCCGCAACGCGCGACTGGATGGCTGCGGCAGGGTCATCGCCCGACATCAGCTTCGCCAGCTTGGTTGCAGTCCAAGAGTTGTTGCGTTCCAGACGAACGGAGACTTCTGTGAAGGTGCCGATTTTGTTTGGAGTGGGATCGACCACACCGCCAGTGAAGGTATTGCGAACACTTTCATCAGCGACGCGTTCAACGTCGTTGTCCAGGTCGTCATAGGTCGGCATATTGAAGGTAAGACCGCCGCCATTCAGCATGTCAGCCATTTCGCCATCAGCGACCACGGCACCAGAACGGATAAGGCGAGATTTTTCTTCAGTTTCCTTCAAAGCGTAAGGAGTGAAGATTTCGGGGACGACGATGTCCGCGATTGAAGTGTGTCCAGAGGCCATGGAGTTTGTCCTTTCCTAAGATGTTCATGGCTAGAAGATTGCTAGTCCCATGACCAGCCGAGGTTCGGAATGTCAGGCGCGTCCCATGGAAGCGCATGACAAGTTGTTTACATCAAGTTGCAGAAGATTGCAACAGGTTATTTCTGCTGAGTTGCAGCGGGGCGTTCGCCACCGATGCTTGTCCCAGCCGCAGTAGCGAGCTGAGTGGCTAGTTCGCGGTCAGAGCGAATGAGCGCACCTTGCTCGGTCAAGTTCCAGCTATCACCCGAGAAGGGGTTCTTGCCACCATTGACACCGTCGAGACCACCACCAGCGCCGCCACCAGTAGATTTCGGCCACCAGTGAGGACGCAGTTTCTGCATCTCTTTCATGAACTGTCCGATGTCAGATCCAGGAGTCACCCCTTCGGCATCAGCCTTGACAATCCACTTACCAGTGGTTTCGTCTTTCTCGAGGTAGTTAGCTGCCACCAGTTCAACGTCTGCGATTGCAGTGCCGTGAACCTTCATTTCGGCTGCGATTTTGCGGACTGCTTCGTTACGCGAGCCAGTCGAGATAGTCCCGGTCAGCTTGTCGTTATCAGCGGTCAGCGTGGCATTGGTATCAGTCAGTTCATCGATCTTGCGCTGGAGCGGAGCGGTCTGTTGCTTGAGACGACCTTCAACAATCTTGTTGATAGCCTCTTCATCCAGCTTACCGCCGTTCGTTGCTTCCAGTTCGTCAATCCGGTCGAGTTTTTCCTGGACCTCTGCAGCGTTCATGCCTTTGAATGGCTTGAGATCAGCTTTGGTCTTGGCATGGTCTTCACGCTCTTTGCGTAGACCTTCCTGGATGCGGTCGATGTCCGCTTGGGTCTTCATGCCTACGACACCAGTAAGAACGGCCTTGCCATCCTTCTCAGTGTAGAGGCCTTTCACAGCAGCCGGAACGGCTTCCATGCTATCGTAGATTAGTTCGATCGGTTCCATAACCGGTCTCCTTGTATTTGCGGTCCATGACCACGGTTATTGAGGATCATTCCTCAGAGAATGAAGGCACCGAGCAGAAAGCATCCGCCGCCTAGCATGATTGTGTAGATAGGGTGAGCGACCCAAGCAGAATAGAGCCAGTCCTTGAAGCCTGTCCAGATTTGCATAATGTTCTCCTTATTGATAACCATTGAAGTGAAAACTCATATCTACTGAGCCTCCACTGTTGTTTGTGTATCTCCACATATAGGTCGTCTCTATGGTCGGATGACCCATTACCCATTCTTCGTCTCGATTGAAGATTGATATTCCAGTGGATTTCTGAGACCCTCCTCCGCTAGTATCCTGTGGAATGTAACGTGTGTGAAGTTCTGTTCCGACATCTGTGACCACTGGATCTCTAGTAACGATGACTGTCTGGGCATCAATGCCGATAAGTCTATTGTGATTTCGTATATTGACAGCGGTTCCATCATCTGAGGTAGTGGTGCCTTCATAGAAATAGAACCTGCCTCCACCATCTTGAAGTGTATACTCAAGCCCAAAGAGATGACCGGTCTCACCAGCGGGAACTCTGAATAGAATATCGAAGTTTGCTCCATCCGCGATGGCAGATACGAAACCTGAACTGTCGAAGACTAATCCATTGTGAATCTTACGATGCAGAGAAGTAATGATTGTCACCGCATTAGCCTCAGACTCATTCCAGCTTTGCAGTAAAGCAAGCTGGTCGTCGTCTGATTTCACTGGTGCATTCTCATTGATGGTCACGATTACCTTATAATGAGTAGCGACATCAATCCCTGTAGGAGTGATTTGGAAATCTGTTGCATTAGCTGTCCAGTTTAGTGTCCTTGGGTGCGAGGCATCAATCACGTTACCGTTGAAATCTTCGAACAAGCCTGTGTTGATAGTCTTGATTTGAGCAGTCAGTGAACCAGCAGTCGGCACAGCAGACACAGTTCCAGCAGCATCACTGAAGAATTGCACTCCCACAAAACCGTTCGGATATTCCATGACCAAACCGTTAATCACGATAGGATCAGCGATCGGAGTTACATCACTCCGATGGATTTGTGTTATATTGTTCGCTCTGCGACGTTGACCCTGCATTACTCTTTAGCCTTTTTCAAAGCTGACTTGTCATCGTCCGTGTCATCACCATCTTTGTTCTGGTCTGCGCCAGCCATATCTGGTTTTTCTGGGGTCTTGAACGGATGATCCTCCGCATCCTCCAGCTTGGCCGCTTCCTGCTCCTCTTCGAATGTGAGTGCAGTGACCTTACGCTTGCGAGCGAGATCATGGAGCGATTTGGCGGAGATTGGGAAGCCCAAGGTGCGAGCAGTTGCCATCTCAACCATAGTCTGGCCAGTGAGAGGCATCTCGCCGAATTCTTTGTTCGGTGTGACTTTTACTTCGTCTGGGTTCTCACCCATCCACCGAGCGCACGTTCTGAGGATATCTTCCAGCGCCATAGCGCCAGCATCAGCGATTTGGTTAAGATCTGCGGTGCGGCTCGCCACACGGATACGCATACTGTCACCAGACTCACGCTCGCGGCTTGTACTGTCCAGCGTCTGTGCGCCCATCGTACCAGCGCGGCTCTCAAGGTTGTTGATAGCTTCACGCTGTTCTTGGAGACCAGTGCTCTGAACACCGACATATTTCGCATCTGCGCCGAGAGGCAAGTCAATTCTGGCACCAGCACCAGTTCTGACTTTATCGTTCTCCTCGAACGCTCCGCCGATCGTAACAAAGGTATCTTGGCCCTGCATGAACAAATTCTGACGATAATCGGCATCTGCGCGATATAGCGTCAAACAAAGGTTCGAAAGATCCAAAAGGACCGGATCATCGGGTTCTGCGGTGACATCAATCGAATTTACGATCACAAACGGAATTTCGTTGAGTTGACGGCCCTTATAGGACGGTCTGATCATACCAGTCTTCACAAACGCCGTATCTTTAAACAAACCTTGCTGATAGGTGCCTTGTGGGTCGTTTTCCTCGACTTCTCCGATAATCAGGACGCGATGCTGCGTTGTGAGGTCCCACATGAAGCCGTCTTTGCGAATATGGGTCGTTTCGTCCAAAATCACCATATTCAGTGCGTCTTGGGTCAAATCGGTATTGCCTACGTCCCAATTGATGATACGTTCGGCTCCATACAGTGCCAAAATCGGCAAATCAGGCCCATCTCCGGCCTCCATTGGTAAATCGGCCATAATTCCGGTCCGACCGACCAAAAGTTGCTCCGCATTGATCCGACGCAGCAGATCTTCAAGCTTTTCGCCTTTGGATGAGCGAATATCCTTCATCGCGTCCGGCAATTCTATTTTCGGAGGCTGATTGTGCATCATACCAACTGCCATTTGCACAGCTTCGCGCACAAAGTTGTGATAACGCGCTCTTTTCAGATAAGCGTCATAAGCAAGCACACCGATAGCGTTTGCATCGTTCCCACCGAAGCCATCAGTGATATGTCCGTTCGTTGCGGGAAGATATTGCGTCGATCGTGCCTTGACGCGCTTCTCACCCTTGTACGTATCACGCATCTGCTTCCAGTCGGAAACATGCTCGGTATACGATGGGTGGTTTTGTGCGAGAGAGTCAGCCATGAGGAAGAACATACCTCCATCCAACGGGTTTGACAAGCATTTTGTGTCTCCTGAGGGTTAATGATTACCTGTCGTTGTTCCGGTGGTGCCGGTTTGACCAACAGAGCGAATGAAATAACGAACCTCGTCAGCGACGTGGTCCTCAGCTTCGGTATTGATGTCATCAGGATTCTTTTCGTCCCGAGGAAGCACTGGAAGGGTCTCAATAAATGCCGTACAGTTGGAGAAAACGAACAAAGCTGGCTTCTCCCGAGGGAAAATCGCAATAACTTCGTTATTTTCGTCCAATTTCTTGTTCGGACCGGCATTCCTGATGCGCTGTCGCACTTGGGTCCACCCTGTAACGCGAGATCCAGGACGTTTGTCGGCTGCGAGCCACATAATTCCTGGATATTTGTTCCCATCATCCAGTCGGACCTTGGCTTTCATATCCGTGGCGATACAATTTCCGTTTTCAGCAGCAAATATCTGCGAGTCAGCAACGCCTGCTCTGACACGACACCAAGTGGTGCCTCTTTCTCGCCATCCCCACTCCATCTCCCTCTGAACAATCCCTTCCGAGATCTCTGAGGCAAGAATATTAAGCCCTTCGTTAGGACGATTGTCGTGGCATCCGTACCATTCTCGAATCCGAAATACATCTCCCCGAATGGTGCTTCTCCAACTTCCATCCCGTAGCTGTATGTCTTCTCCATTGCTGATTGCCCACCAGCCCACAGAGAAAGGCTTTGACGCGCCCCAATCGAAACTCCTCGTAATCTTCCAATTGCCAGGAATATCAAATGGCAGAACCACATTGTACTTAGGATCCCATACATCATCGAACATGCCGCCGGAGACGATATCCCAAGAGCCGTCCAACCAAGCCTTCTTCTGGGCTTCGTTATCCGCTGACGCGGCGATTTTCTGCTTATAATCTGGATCCGCTTCAAGCAGAGCAATATTCTCGTCGATGTGGGACTTGATGCTCAGCCTGCTAGGCTCACGCGCACCATCCTCGTCCATGATATCTTTGCGGACCACCATATTCAGGCTCTGTGGTTTGAACCTGTTCTTCACCCAATTGTGTCCCGGACCGCTAGGGTTCGTTGTGGCCCGACACATACGCGGCATCCCCTTCTGCGAGGAGCGGCAAGTGGACATCATCTTCTTGTAGCCCTTGTCGTTGGGCCAGTTGCAGAGTTCTTCCCACCCGATCCACGGATATTCATGGCCGTGGTAGTTATCATAGTCTGACTCTTTTGCGAACTGACGCAGAAGAAGCTGCTCTCCTGTCGGCCAAGTCCACGTGTGTTCCGAATGGTTGAACTTCGCCTGAGGCCAAATCTGCGGGATCCATTTCTTGGTCTTCGAGATAACGTCAGTCAATTGCTTGTAGGTTTGCCGGAACAGAATTCCCTTCCATGCTGCCCCGTATCCCTTGTCTACGTGCATACAGAAAGACATCAGTAGACTGTCGGTCTTACCGCCGCCACGGGTTCCCTCAAAGAGGACCTCGAAGATTGGTGTCGCCGCAAGAAATGCTTCCTGCGATCCAGGCATGGGTCTCCAGATTACATTCTTTGGATATTGCTTGGTCATTAATCCATCAATCCGATACGGGTGGCTTCCAAGACATTTTTCTTAAATTCAAGTAACCGAGCCAGCTTTTCTGCGTATTCTTTCCGTTCTGCTTCATTGAGAAGCCCAAGAAGCTGCGCCATTGCTACCTCACAATCTTCGCGAAGCATAGTGGCATCTGCCAGACTTAGGTGAATGATCACATCAGGAGGATTATTGCTCATTGGGTCACCTTAGCTTTTCAAGGTCGCACTGGCAAGCCTCAAACTCTGCCGATTTGTCGTGTATCGCCATGTATTGCCAACTTGGACAATAATGAACTCCTGTCTTACCTTGTTTCGTGTAGTGCAGATGTAACCTCGCCTCATGGTCTAGGTTCTCTGCCGTTGAAGATGGTAGCCCTTGTTCCATTCGTAAAGTCCTCACAGGATTATTATGGGCGTGGATCAACCTAACTATGCTCTTTGGGCTCACTTGTAAAGCTGCCTGTTCAATCGACTGTCTTCTCGTGACTGGTATATCGTAATGATCTCTATGGAACCAGTGCTTACCGATCCCTACCTGCGCCGCCATCATATGTAGGTATTTCACGGAGTATGGCAGACAGACCAGATGCCGCCTCCCGTCTGTCACTAGGTGTTGGATTGGTCTTTTTAGAATTACCATTTTAATCCTCTTATATTACATTCATTAAGTCCATACCAAATAACCCTATTAGGACAAATACCTGTCAAGTTATAAAACAAATATTCAACAGGAGATAACAAAAGTGGATATTCTATTATTGCTATAAAGTGAACTGCTAGAGAAACTATAATGAATATGATTATTATCCTAATCATTCAGTGTCTCCATGCAATACACACAGACAGTGTCGCCCGTTATAGTGCAGATTGTTGTTTCTTCATGAGGACACATGATAGGTTCTTCATTCGTAAATCTGATGTCTTCGATATTGATCCAGCGAACTGTCTTCTTTCTCTCAATATAGTGCGGCTGATATGAAGCCGTGGTCTCAACATTGAAATCCTTGTCTAGCCCAAGGAGGTGGCAGTATCCATAATCCGGATTTTGTGACAGAACAAGCCAGAAGCCAGTTCCTCTGCGTGAGAACATCTTCCCGACGAGACTCTTAGTAGTGTCTGACATGCCGAGCAACCTCCTGATTGAGCCAGTGAACAAGGTCCGGCGACACACTGCGGATACTGTCATGGAACGTGTATCCATGCCAGTCTACGCCTTGCATCCGCTCACGCATCTCACTTGGGCTCTTCATTACTTTGTGGAAGGTGCGCAACTCGCCAACCGTAACGATCCCTGTCATCAGATTGATGTCGATATCACTGTCCTTGGATATCTTCGCTCGGAACCGATACATCTCCATCTGAAGTATCTTGTGTGTCAGATAGAACGTACAGTGATTAAGTACACCGCTCATCGTTTCCCTCCCAATCGATATAGCGAAAGCGGCCGTTGCTACGCTGAACGTGGATCGCCATGAAGTGCCACATCGGGACCTCTTTTGCTACGTAAGAAGCCTCAGGAAATGGTTGATAGATCACCTTCACCTTGAAGCAACCTCGGAAGAACCAGCATCCCTTGTCCACATTATAATTGAAGTTCCCGTCCCACCAATCATAATTCTGCTTCTGAAGAGTCATCCGCGTCTCCACGCTAACTTCGAGAACGTGGTCACCGTTCTTTTCATCCCAATCAAGATGCTCTAGTGCCTTGTTCCATAGATTGTCTACTTCTGTCGCTGGGTTCATCGGTTATCCCTTTCAAATCGTGCCCAAGGAGGCGGGCGCGCACCACGGGTCTAAAAATCTGTTCAGTCCGATTCTCTGAGGTCTACAATATTCTCATCATGTATGTACGCATTTAGCATATCATCATGGAGCCTATTGCCGAACGCATTCAGGGGCGGGTTGGCGTTCTTCTTCCTGTCAATCATAGCGCCGACTATGACTTGCCACTGCGTCTTTGTGCATTTGATAATCAAAATCCTGGATCCCTAATAGTGTTCTGGTGTTTATTTATTTTAGCGGGTTGGGTTTCGGGTGACAAGTGTTTTGTGTCTTTCCAGGATTGGAGGGATGTGGTCTAACTCCGGCTAGGCGGGGTCGCACGTAGCACAGTCCGTCTCAGGACCGTCGAGGGGGCCGGGTCTGTCCGGTCGGTGGGTCGGGCCAGCTTGCGCCAGCCCTTCCCTTGGTGCCTTGTGTTACTTGGTGGCCACGAGCCAGGACTGGTTCGTATTGGCCATCCATGTAGGCATGTTATGCGCGGCCCATCCACCGCGCGGCGGTGCCACGCTGCTCGCTGCTGCACCTGCTACCAGTGCCGCCTTGAACTGAGCCAGAGTGAAGCCAGCCTTGTGCTCCTTGGCCAGTGCCACAGCCACGGCTTGCGCGTAAGCACGGTGTGTTCCGGGGCGCACGGGGGGCAGGGTGCCAACGGTAAACAGGGGGGCTTGTGGGGCTGCTGCTTGTGCTGCCTTGCTGCCTGTGGCCTGCTTGGTAGTGGCCACAGTGCCGCTGCCTGTGGCGGCGGTGGCGGCTGGTGCCTTGCGCTTGGTTGCGGTAGGGGCTTTCTTGTTTGTTGCGGTAGCCATTGTTAGTTCCTTACTTTGGTTGTGGCCAGTGCGTTATTGCTTGGCCTGCCCTTAACCTAATGCCGAGCGCGGCATATGTAAAGTAAAAAATGCACTAAGGTCGGAAACAGTTAGTTTCCAAACAAAGTACAATCCGCCTTAATTCTGCCCTATTTCTAGTGCATAACAATAGGACAACCAAAACAAAGGAACACACAATGTTTAAGCGATTTGCAAAAAAGACCCCTGCTACTGCACCCGACCGCGCCTATGTAAAGGACCGCTATACGGACAAGGTGATTTACACCGGAACCGTTGCGGCTTGCCAGCATTACGTTGATGCCTTTGGGCTTTGCTATGTGGAGGCGTTTTGATATGGTGAAATTTGTATTGCTACTGACCCTTTGGAGCGCAGAGACCACCGTGCCAGAGGTTTATGTTTTGGACCATGCCTTGACTGGCGAGGATTGCATAGAACGGCTGATGGATTTCTACCAGCCTGATAGCGCGGGAAGCCTGAGTTGCGAAGTGGACCACGGATGGAAGGAGGGAGAGGAGTGATCCTCTTCTTTCCTGGAGATGGAGATCGTCTTCTTCTTCGTCCTTCGGATTAACAATGTCGGCGAAAATCCGTCGGGGATTATCGGTATCGGCGAAAAACGAGGTGGGAGCCCAAGAGGAAGCGAAGATCACCAGTAGGCTGAGAGGATTACTCCTCTCTCGCCGCTTCCTTGAGGCCGAGCATCGTGGCGAACAGGATCACCGCTTTGTATGGCTCTTCGCCTTTCAATTTAAGAACGTTTCCGTCGTAGTCCTCAACTGTCGTTGTGCCGAACTGCCGAAGAACTTGGTATTCAGGTTTCACTGTCGGGTGCTTCTGCAAGTCCCACCAGATAACTTCATTAAGGTCTGCATCATACGTGCAGAAGTTGAAACACCCATCAATGAATTCCATCAGCTGATCCTCCTGTCGGTGGTCGGGCAAACAGTAATCTTGCCTCCACGTGCGAGATAATCAGCGACGAGTTCGTTCAATTGTGCGCGTGTCATGGTGGTAGCCTTTCGCGTGGGTGTTTGTTTAAGGTACGCTCAGAATAGCATGTGGCTCGGAGTGTGACAAACTCTATTTATCTGCAAAGGACATTTATTTCCAGGATATCTCCATCTCGGGTTATTTCCACGATCTCTGAGATCTACAGATCATACGGAAGAAGAGGAAGACGATGTAGATGAGGACAGAGAATCCTACAGATCTTCAATCCGACAGATCGTGTCGGCGAATTCTGCAGATGGAGTCGCTCCTGGAGACCTCGTCTGATAATCCTTGTCGGCGATTTTTCAGTCTTCCTTGTCTTCAATCGGGAGAGGCCCAGGAGTGACATCCTTCGCCGCTCCGAAACGCTTCTCCCAATCGTCCACATCCTTGGTCTCGGCTGGTGCAACCATTACGCCGCCAGTGTGATTGACTTTCACCTCTTGTTTATCTCGGTATCCCTCGTCGTGCTTCTTCAGTTCCAACTCGATGAGGCGGATAGGATAGATTGTTTCTTCGGAGACGAGGTTGCCGTTGCGGTCATAACTCTTCTTTGTCGTCCCATTGAACAACAGGTTTTGATGGTGACCGATAAGCTTCTCTTGATACTCCTGCTCTTGCATGAGCATGGCTTCTGCGAACTCTTCGTCTTCTTCCATGTGATGTCTGACAGTCTGCGGAGATACTCCTGCTGCGGCTGCTGCCTCACCCATCCGTCCCCATTTCGCAAACTCCAACAAGAACACTTCCTTGGCCTTGTCGTCGAACTTTATACGAGACATTCTTATCTCTGTCCGCCATTCTCCAGTGACGTCATCAAATATATCCACTTTTTGGACTTTCGATCCGCGACTGATAAGGGAGCGGGGTCGTTCTCGCTGCGAGAAGTTCTCGTCGTATTGCTGAGCATAATCTGTTTCGTCAGTCATTGTCATCTCTCTCATCAGTGTGCGTGCGAAGGAAGAATAAGAAGATCCCTCCATTAACAGTAGTCGTCAAGCCCAAAGAAAGCAAGCCTCATTATTTCCAGATCTGTCTGTAGTATTTCAGTAGAGTCAACCCTCAGCCAGCTAAACCGTTGTTTCTATTACTAATTCTATTTTTATTAAATACTAAATAGAGGTATACTTCACTACTCTACTACCTTCCAGCCAGCTACCTGACCTCCCTTGGGCATTTACCCTGCAACCTGCGTAAGCCAAAAAAAGAAGTACCAATGTATTGTGCTCAAAGAGAAAACTAAGCCTTTACAACGTCTTACGCATAATATATCATGTCACTTTATATACTAAGAGGTACTCACCATGCACCGACATAACCGCTTCCTTCCTTTAAGACCGCTCGGAGATTATCGTACACATATCGACAATCCTGGATCGACATACCAACTGTATGACCACAGGAACATGAAAGCCCAAGTGATACTCTACCACTGGTGCCGGACAGACTTTATAAACCATGTCCCAATCGGCGAACTGCATGAGTGGTTATTTGAGAAATATCCAGAAGTCACCAAACGACAAATGGGACGGACCATTCTGCAGGCTTCTACCTATGATCCAAGGCACCTGAAAGGCGTAACCAAAGACAACCATAAGGCGACCATGATTTATATCTGGAATGATCAGAAAGACGTGGAGTACGGCCTGGAGTGGATGCTCAGCATGTGGATCTGGAGGCTCGAGAACGAGTGGAAGGATATCCACAAACATGAGAACGACCAGCATCGCGAAATGACTGCCGACATTTTTGAGGACCTAGCTGCGTGCTCGCGGCAAGATATGATGAGTTTGTACGCTGATGAGACTACAAACAGCAGCATATTCGAACTTAACGAGCGTGTTGATTGGATGGCCCTTTGGGCTAAATATGAGATGACAAATGAGAGCAGCAAAACAATTCCGAAAGCACGGGGTGATCGTCCGAGGAGCATGTCATGACGACTTATCCACTCTAACCTACAATGACGTTCGGTTCATGAGTTCTTGTCTGTATGATCGTATAGGAGTGGGATGGCCGGATCCTATCCACGATCCTTTCTGCCGTTGCTCTGGAAGTGAATAGGGTAGCGGCATGAGGGCTGGATGAGGAGCCGAACTCATCCTTGAATATGTCATATGTGAGGAAGCGTTTAGCTTCGTTAAACCAGACGTAGAAAGCTGCACGATGACCGAGTTTCATTAGTTCACCATCTTCGAGAACATGTTTTTCAGACCGCCTTCTTCCTCGTGCATTATATCGAGGGATGCTCGTCGACGAAGAAGTGTGAAGATCTCCTTCTGGATTGTGGCGGCTCGGTCTTGGCATTTAGCGGCCTCGTCCTCGCGTTCTGCATCCAGTTCCACTTGAAACTGAGCGAACCGGAAGCTCAGTTCACTGTGCAGTTTCTCGACTTGTTTGTTTACATCACAGAATTCACACATATCAGTCTTCCTTTATCAAGATGAAGCGGCGTTGCTCAGTGTCATCGAAGCAGCCATTGAAGTTGGAAAGCGAGCGAACAAAGCGTGTATCCGTACCTTGACGAGAATGGAGGATCGACCATTCGTCTGTATCTCCATTCCAGATGATATCGTCAACACGATACAACCTCTGGTTCTTGAAGTGCATGTATATTCGACCAATCATGGTCGTATTGTCGTTGGCTCGTAGCTTCTTGCTATCCAACCTGCTTCTACGTATAGTATCTGACATGTCATACTCCTAGAATTGCTGATTCTCGTTCTTCTTCACTTAGAGCCAGAAGTGCGTTGTAACATTCTTTCTCTACGTCAGTCATTGATCTTCCCCACGAAGGGTGTGGTTCATCGTAATATTGCCCACAGTATTTGAGATGATGATCTTCTGTGTTTAGATCATCTGTAACGATATGCAGGATACCGCCGACAGATTGTTCTTCATATAGGGCAACAACTGCCTTTCTGGCACGTTCATAGGAGTTCTGCGGACGTAGCCGCTGCACCCCTGCCAAGCCAGCGCCATCCAGCGCGTCCGCAGAGCCTTCTGAGGCCTCCTTGACAAGTTGCATTAGGGTAAGGTGGGCAATACGCAGGCTTGCATCGCTGCCAGATATTAAATCAACGCTGAGACCAGTGGGTTGATGCACCATCTTCACCTTATCGAACATGTAATTCGGTGCCGCTCCTCTACTATCAAGAACAGCGTGGCAGTGCTGACATTCTCCTCCCAATACGAGTGGAGCATGACGTCCCGTAGGACTTTGTTTGCAGGTTGTGTCTACCATGACCACATTCCATATATTTGAAGTGATGCAGCCACAAACGCGCAGATAAGCGTGACCACAGCCCAAAGGATGAAACCTGACTTGTCGTTCGGTGTTTCAGGATCATGCCGTGCAAACACACCGAAGAAGAATGCAGACATTATCCACATAAGGATTGAGATTGCAGTAATCATGTGTTCAGCATCCTTTTTATGTTGTTCGCCATGCCTTTGCAGAACATACGAAGATCCTCGCGTTCCCGACGCAGCTTTTCAGCCTCTTGGGTTTTCTCAGCGAGCCTGTCTGCACAAAACCTGAACGCTGATCTCGCAGCGGTTTCAGTATTTTCTGGATCAAAGCCAGCTTCCTTAGCAAGTTCGGCCCAAGCGTGTCCATCATACAGTCCCATCAGGATTGCTCCTTGAAGCGACGCCACAGATAGTCGGCACACATCCAGATAATTACTGCATCGGCAAACATAAGGAACCAATTACCCTTCTGCCAATCGGTCCATAGTAGATACGGCCCAATGACACAGGAGCAAGCGATTGCTAATATAATCAGTGCGAATTTAAGCTTCCACATTTCAGTCACTCCACTTCATGGGGCAGGCGGTCAGTATCCACCTTACCAGTTGAGACAATCGTTGTCCACGACGTATAGACCTGAACATCCACCAGTGGGATCTTCGCAGAGCACCATGTCGCTCCATCATTATCGGACCCAAGGAAGAGACCACACCCAACGAAGGCGACACCATTCAGCTTCCAGACTGGGCGTCCAGGCTTGAGAGCAGCTTCTTCATCGACCAGCAGGTTATCACCCTGTGGGAGAACGAGGCCGACCTGTACGATCTCGACCTTATGGCCGAGCCATGTCATCGCACGATATACCGAGTTGATATCGTTCTTCTTGACGATACACTCTTCAATGGTCTTAATATACGGATTGATCAAGACTCCTCGCATGGGTGTCCTCCATCTGCTGCACGTTGGTCCCACAGACGGGCGTCTCTGGTGTGGCGGTCGGCGTCAGCAGTGTCTCCATCCTGACGTGCCAGACCAGCCATCTCCCAATGCTGATTTGCTTTTCGGCGGCAATCTTCAGCGCTTCTCATATCGCGATTTCCTCACCAATGCGTCCAAACGCTTCAATCTCAAACACAGCGTTAGGCCATGGACCATTGAACTTCCATCCATCACGCTGTTCTTTCGCAGCCTTGATGAGATGAGCGTCGGTACAGTTGTTCAACTTGCTGAACCACGGCATCGTCTTGAACTTCGACGTGTTAGTAATCGTGTTCAGCAAGCGGCGAGGAGACTGTGTGCCGTTTTCACGGATCCACAATTTTACTTCTGAGATGTCATGCGTCATTTGGTAGCCTTCCTAAGTTTGCTTGTATTCTGATAATAGCACGGGTAGTATTCCGTGACCAGTTCTATTTATCTATCGTCACTTTGTATCCAGATTGTGTTATCACACCAAGATCTGCATCACCTCTCTTATGTGTGCCTCTCCACCAGCGCAGCTTATTACACTTGGAACACCGTTGTCTCTTGTTGGCTCTTCCAACTTCCAAGAAGGTATGGTCACAGACTTCATCTCCACCTCGCTTAGAATAGCACCAGTGTCCCCTGACGCCATGTTCTCTATGACGTCTCCCGCTGTGATCTTCCCGCAGACTCTCCAACTTCTCTTTGTTGACGTACACAATGACGGTCTTGTCCTCGTCTCCCTTGGGCATTGTGTTCACGTGTCTCATGGGATCGGAGTAGTCTCCACCTTCAAGCTGTTCTCTCCCGTGGATCAGACAATAGCAGTACATATAGTAATAAGCGAAATGTTTCAAGACAAATAGATAAGGACCAAATTCCTTCTTCATATCGATAGGAACTTTACCTTCTATGGCAATGCGCATCTTAGGATCTATGTAGTCAGCATCGAACCCAAGAGCGAGAAATTGGTGCTTATGCCAGTGTTTTCTTGGAGGAGGATCATATTTCATTGGATAGAGAGTTTCACGTATCAACTCTTGAGACTTCAAGCCTGGACCGAACATAATCTTAGGGAAATATCTACCATCTCTGTCTCTCATCTGACTACAGAAATTACTGCCTTCAATGGTGTAATCAACAAAGAATAAATCTCCGTGAGAGCCTCCGCTTACTCTGAATGAAATAGGTTCATGGTGATCTGTCTTAACTGAACAGTATCTATGGAAGATGACTTCTGGATCAATTTCTTTTATGGAATTATAGATGTCTTTTGAAGCAGCATTGTCAAAATTATAAAGTCTCATGGTAGCCTCCTTACTCTGAGTATACCATAGCAGGCGGGGCAAGACAAACTCTATTTATCCTGCCCCGACAACTTAGGCTGGAGGCAAGCGGTTCGCTTCCAGGATCGGCATACCAGCTTCGGTAGGGATATAGATCACTTGTCCGGCGTTGCCTTGTTCTTCCAGCATCCGGATATAGAGGTATCGCAGATAGCCTTCCGGACCACCGAGACCCTCGGCCAGTTCAGCGTTCGCCTTAGAAGCAAACTCTGCCCGTGTCAGTTCGGCCTGACCTTCCAGATTGCTGGCATCCAGCTTCGCTTGGGCTTCCTGGACCCGTACTTGCCGCGAGAACTCTGCCTCAGCAAGGACTGCCTTGCCCGACATTTCAGCACCCCAGACTTGGACAGTCTTATATCCATACCAGACGCCTCCGATACCAGCCACGCCCATCGACAAGACGATAAGCATAGCGAACATTGCGATTACTTTTTCCATTTCGTTATCTCCGTTATTACCCAAAGGAAAGCGCAGCGGACCATCCGCTACGCTCGTTGTCTTACGACGCTGTTTCGATATCGAACGCAGTAGGCCATTGATGACGCATCGGCTTGTTCTCATCACTGGCACCATACCGCCGCATGAAATCAGCCATCTTGCCTTCCTGACGACCACGCATAATCATCTGCGAAGTCGGGATCATCGTGCTGGCCAGAATGCGATTCTCCAGGTTACTGAAATCTACACCAATCAACTGGTAAGTGTGCAGATAATCAATAAAATTTCCGGACACAGTGCCTTCCGGCACACCATTCTTGAAACGATCGGCCAGTTCAACCGGATCCATGTCCTCGAACTCTTTCAGACGCCGCTTGATCTTCTTGGCGCGGTGCTTGTGATTGCGCTTCGCAGCCTTGAGTTCATTGGCGTGGCGTTCCTTGATCGCTGCCAGTGAAGCATCGCGGTCCCGATCTTGCTTCGCCATTGCAACATCGCTTTGAGCGGCAATCGCTTCAAGGATGTCCTTGTTCTGGCCGACGATTATCGCCATGCCTTTCTTAGCGTTTGGTGTGTGGCCCATCTATATCTCCTTGATTATGGGTTACTTGAAGTCTCTCTTCATCCTTTCCAAGATCTCTTTAGTGTGAGCATCTTTAATGTGCTTCACTTCCAATTGCAGATCCAGTTGATCATCAATCAACTGGTGCATCTTAACGCGGATCTCTTCCTGCTTGGCGGTATCGTTCGCCTCAACTGCCACGTCAAATTCCATTAGAGCGATCTTGCTCCGCTTGGAAATAGCATCGCCTCTTTGGGTGATCTCAATCAATTTTGCTGCGTCTAGTGCCATCTTTAGTTCCTTTGTGGTAGCGGCGGTTAAACCTTGGGGCGGGACGCGTAAGGTGGCCCAAACGCGCCCCACCAGACAGTCACCTGACCTTGCCGTAGGCTACCACACCAGCCAAGGCCAAGCGACGTCCCAGACCGCTAATAAGCGGTCCGCAATAGCCGCGCTCTATAGTCCCGTGAGCATGAACGCGGCTGTTTCGTTGGCGAGAGGGTAAAGCAATCAACTGTCTTCCAGACATGCTCCTTACCTCCCCGCAAATACTTTCTTTGAACCTCACCTGATGGGAGAACTCTTATAGTCTTAGGCCGGTTATAACGAACGCGGCTCCGAGACCATAGTTTCATTCAATTACCACTCTACGAGCGCGGTTCTCATACGTTGCTCGCTTCCAGGATGGTTGCGTTTGGACTTCCACAACCACAGGTCCACTATACGACGGGCCGTTGTAGACCCGCCAATCGAAGTTCGGTACTGGCTGCTGAACCGGAACGAATGGCTCAGGCTCAGTGCAAGCCGCCAGCAATAACAAAAGGCTAAAACAAAAGCGCATCTGTGACCACCGTTATTAATCCAAGGAAAACGGACAGTAAACAGATCATGAATCCGCCTCCCTCTGGTATTTCCCGACCTCGCCAGATTACGAAGCCATTCAGTGCAATGAACCACATCGCACTAGCTATAATGTAATCGAGTCCCCACCCAATGAAATTCATACAGTTAGATCACCCCAGCGAGATCAAGGCACGAGCGGACGGAATTGGTTCCGCATTCGTCGCACCAATTGGCACGAGCGTCAGGCTCGCACTGTTGGGTTCCCCTGCAACCAGTACAAATCCCAGGAACAACGCTGTCGTGAACGTTGTCTTCCATCATATCCAACGGATCGTCGTATCCCTCAGCCGTAGCTAAGTCTTCCAACAGATTGTTGTCTGTGATGGGTATTCCAAAATCGTTTGGCATGGTAGCCTCCTAATTAACGTGCTACAAGTATGCACTAAGGACACCAAGGTTGACCAGTTCTATTTATCTGGAGACAATCTTGCCAGCGAGATGCCAGCCGAACCGAGCGCCGATTGCTCCAAAGAACCCACCAAGAATGGCAAGAGAGCAAGTAACTAGGAAGGGGTCGATATACTCGGTGATCATATTCTATCCAGTCGCTGCTTCCCAATCTTCGTACTCAAACATCTCTTCGATGTAAGTCTCTAAGATCAGGATTGTTTCAAGTCTTTTACCGCCGAGATCAGGTCGGAACAGAACACCGACACGAAATTTCAGTGTTCCCTCCATGAGTTCCTGTTCACCGCGCCATCCAGGTGATTGATCGCCCAAGGAAGGTCCATTGTAGTGTCCCACACATTTGAACGGCGTATCACCCCACTTAGGAGAGGGGTTCCAGAAACCGACGCGTAGTCCCGAGGATATATGCACACTGTTCACCATGTTGATTAATGGTATCACCCACGGTAGGCAGGTGACAACTTCATTTTACTCCGATTCTATACTGGTGACCATTTACGATCAGTCAATCTCTTGTTCGGCGGCCCATTCGTAAGCATTGTTCACCACATCGGCACCGTTTGAAAAGAACGTGATAAACTGTGTTTCGCTGAGACTAAGTGATATATTAGCATCGCTCTTCTGCTCACCGTGCTGAACATCAGTGAGTGTAACTTCCTCGATCTCATATTCAGGTGGCTCTCCTGGATCTCCAGGATAATTCAGTGAGGCTGGTGCTGGCGCTTCGCCGAAAGAGATCAGTGTCAAGTCAACTTGACAAAGTACGGTTTTCTCATCTACGGAAACACCGTCTGGTCCCTCAATAGGGAACTCTTCAAATTCAAAGGTTAGGGTCAATGGTAATGCTCCTTCAGATGAGCGGTGATGTCCTCGGCTGCCTGATGCAACTCACTGACTTTATACTTCTTGCCAGTGATCGCGCCAGCCATATCAGCGGCCTTGCGCTTGGTCATCCCGCGTTGCTTGAGACCCACGTGGAGAAGGCGGCAGATGCCTCTTACTTGGGCGATATGGAAGTGCTCAAACTGTTTAGGTTCAGTGATCGTCGTCATGGTAGCCTCCTTAGATTTCCCGAGGAGTGCGAAGTCCCGTGCCTCGGTCACGGTTCCAGGTAAAACACAAAAACCCGCTTCGCTTATGCAATAAGTATAACCCAAGGAAGCTACCTGTGACCACTTCTATTTGTCGTTCATTCCATCCGTCGGTAGTTCGTTCAGATTGACCTGCACAAAACGGGCGATCTCGAAGAACTCGCTGCAAGGACGGGTCCACGTTGGAGATGACATAGGACCATGACCTTTGTAAACAACGACAGGTATCATGGTTGCTTCTTCAACGGCGAAGGTAATGATCTCGTAGCGAGCGTTGGTCTTCCGGTGTCGCCAGTAGCCGAAATTCGGCACGTACTGTGAACTTGGATCAGGTATCGTCATCAGGTATTCCATTCTCCATGAGGTAAAAGGCCCGCTTCTTTACGAACTCGCGGTGTGGTCGTCTTTCGTTGCAGCCGCATACGGTTGATCGGCATTGCATGATACCAAGTTGGCATCCAGGATAGTCTGCGTTCTTCTGGTCGATCCTGGCTTGCTTGATGTACGGATCATAGAAGCCGCCTCTCTTGTTAACTGGCCTGAATGTAGGATCCCATTTTACATGGATGATCATTACAATCAACGCAAATAGGATCGGTCCCCAGATATAAAATGTGTCCATCAAAACGGTATCTCCAATTCACCTAGTTGTTTAAAGATCCGGCCATCAATATCCTGTTGGCCAGTATCCTGTAGCGCCGAGACAATACGGTCGATCATCGGTTGCGATAGCTTGACTTCCTTGAACTTCTCTTGGGCATCTTCCTCAACCCGACTGTCGTAGAAGGATTTCATCCGCTTGGGTAATGCTCCGCCGGAGTGGTAACGATAACCCACCTGAGCGACGTAAGTTGTGCCTTGATCACCATAGTCTGTATCCCAAGGTAGACCCACTTCCCAGCAACTATCCTCATCGGCATCCATGATCTTGTCCAGCAATTCCACGTCTGTCAGTGATTGTAAAGCCTGCATCACGTGGATCTGGTCAGAATATGGCCACTTGGAGGTCCGATCCTCGGTCAGAGTGACGCGGTCTGTGAAGTTGTATGTGAACATCGCAGGCTTATCCATGTCAGTGACACGAAGCCCACGGTAGAAGATGTGATTGGATACACCTTCATAGATCTCGACAAAGCCATAATCGTGGAGCAGTTCACTTTCCGGCATGAAAATGGTCTCATGCTCATAAGCCTCTTCCATTGCATCACATTCAATGACAATCTTGGTCATGTTATTAAAGCCGAAAATTTGTGTATCATCAAACACAGGGATAGAGTAAGACTCCCCGTTTTCATCACGTGTGTTGCTCTCCAGTTCACGGACAGCCATCCACGGCTCCCAATGCTTGCCGAGTTCTGTCGTGAAGGCCAGCTTCTGGTAGGACCAGCGTTTCATCCGAGAGTTGCGTTTCCGCATCCGGATAAAGCCGAACTCCTTACCGCGAAAGTCGTCATCCTTGACGTAGAATTCATATTCAGTTTCACCCAAGAAGAGGCGAAACGTGCCGCCAAGACGAAGGCAAACTGCGATAGCGTACTTGAGACCAGTTCCGAAGAAACCAATCGGGTTCTCCCCTAGCTTCACGTTGATACCGAAGGTAGTCGCTGCCTCCAGCGGCATCAGTCCATGATTTTCAAATAGCAGCATTATTTAATTTCCTGTCGTTTAAACACAAACATATGAGAGGGTGGGTTGCATTCATCACCAGGATGACAGATGAACACAGATACTAATTCATATCTCTGCTGACCTAGATTATTGAGATCGTTCCATGTAAGATCTCGTTCCATGTAGTATTCCCAATTCATATCGATATTCCTTCATATCCATGGTCAATGAACCCTTCGGCCACGAGAGTTGAATTGCGATTGCTAGAAGTCTCGTTCTCATCGAACCAGACATCATAACTCATGAATGTAAAATGTTTCACGTCCAGTAGTGGTTCTCTGCGGCGGTCGCATACGCGCATGAGTAGAGTTCCTTGGCTGGTACGGAAGACGTCGCCATAGAGCCATTCAGTATGGCAGTTGAGACGAACATGCGCTCCGGTCTTAATACATTCTGTCATTGCGGTAGCCTCCTAAGCTGCAACCAGTATGCGCTCAGGAGGCCTCAATGACAAGTTCTATTTATCCCGTAGTGCGCTTCTGCGTGAACTTGATGTTCATCTGGCGACGATGATCTTTCTCGGCGCGACGAGTCAACGCACGGAGAACCTGACGGGTCGGCTCACGCTTGATCACAGGGATCTTAGCGTTGGCTTTCTTCTTGGCCGTGTCGCGATCAATCGCACGGTAAAGGCCAGACCGAGCAGGCTCGGGGAACTTGAACGAGATGTTCCAGTTGTTCATGATCAGCTTCTCAGCTGTAGTCATCGTTGATGAAGGATTATCAGCGCGACTCCCTTTCTTCCGTAAGCGGCGGCGGATCTTCTTGGCGATGCGTGACACCAGTGACATTTATGAAATCCTCTTCATATTGGATTGACCTTGTTGAATTGGCCGTTGAAGGTTGACTTTATCACCTGCGGCTTGGCCTTGACCATAGGCGTCGTGGTTCACTCGGGTCTTACTTGAGCGTCCCTCGCGTGTCTGCAAGGCTGGCAGCATGGCTTCCAATCCCTGCTCAACCAGCGCCATCTTCGCGGTTACGAGATCGGTTCCCGTTCCTACTTGGGCTACTCGAGCATTGATCAGTTCATCCAGCTTATCGTTGATACGCTCGGCGAAGCCAATCATGAAGGACCAGTATTGCGTATGACGCGACTGATCAGACTTGACGTTGAGTTTGAGGAATTCCTTCCAGCCACGGTTCATGCTGTCGTGGATCAAGCCCAAGAGGAATTCGTGCATCTCCACGTCGCCAGCAAAGCCGAAGAGTTCTGTGGTCTTCTTCCCCTTCACAGTCTGAGATCGACCATTCCACGCCTTGGTTCCACAGTAGCGAGCAATCGTCGTATCGCAGTATTTTTGCGAGGGATGCTCCTGCTTCTGTTTCTGCTCGAAACCACCTTGACGCATGTCCCGCTTGAACTGAACGTTCGCGAGGTCCGCCTCGGTGATGCCATGCTTCTCCATAAGCTTTTCAGCAATAGCCAGCGCAGCAATCGCCTCATCTTCGGTTGCGCCGTTCTCAGGGATCTTAGCTCTGAGCGCGGCAATCTTTTCAATCATGTCGGTCATGGTAGCCTCACTCTTCCGGTTGTTGTGCGAGCATCCCTTCCAAATAGTGGTCGGGTGCAATAGAATAACCGAGTTGGATCAGGCTATCAGCCGCCCATGCTCGCACGAGGTTGATTAGGTACATTGAGCGGTCCTTTATTGTGTTATTTAGCATAACCCAAGGACAACCCTGTGACCAGTTCTACTGTTCGCCAAAAGTAACAGGCGAGAGTGGAACCTTCATCCACTTGGATTTGTTTTCCTTCGGAGAGCGGCACTTGCTGTCCGGCTTGGTGACGCGCCAGAAGATACCAGAGTTGAGTTCCAGCATGACGTCGGCCTTCTCGACCTGACCTTTCTTGGCCAGCACATGGATCGACTTCGGCTTGCAGGAAGGATCGACGCGCAGTTCGGTCAACTCGACAGTGTAGGGCAGAACCTCTTCGATCTGGTCCTGAGGGAACGCTTCATAGTTTGCGTCCACGCCTTTCATCTCTAGGATGAATTCACCATTGCCGTTCACGCCACGGTAAACACCGAAGCGGGGATTTTCTTCATTGGTTTGATAGAGTACGTCCATCGGGATCGTTTCCTTCTTGGGTTGGTCGTGATAAAATTGAAAGTCCTCTGCTTCCCGCCACTTTCTGTCGTGGTCAGTACAGTGCATGGAACTCTTGTAAGTGAAGCGGATATACCATCCAGGCTTCGGCTTATAGCGACCGCGACCCTGGACATAGTTGTTTCCCCAATTGCGTTTCGCGTAGTAGGGAACCTTATCGTTCTCGTCGAAGTAATCCACTTCCAGAACGATGATCGGAGATTTACCGGTCTTCAACCGTACCTCGTCACCAGTCTTGAAAGGTGGGTCTGTCATGTAGCCTCCTAACTATTGAGCCTTTATAGTACAGCACGAAGCGGCATATGACAACATCTACTTGTCCCAAGCAGGTGGGGCCGATGGAAGTTCCTATCCACCGACCCCTGTTGCTTTGATTAAAAATCAAGTGCTCATTCAAGAGCAGCACCCGATCAACTTTCAGACCACTGAGATCGCTTCACTCTTATCAACGCGCTCTACCACTGAGCTACCCGCCCTCAGTCCAACGAAAGGGTGTTGGTAGGCGGGACTGGATTCGAACCAGCGACTTCATTTTCAAGGCGATCTCTCGTCTTTCAGTTACTTCGTTTCTCACATTGAGGGGCATAAGTCTCTCAAGTATGAGTTACGGGAATTGATTACCTCCTTGGAGTTTTCCACCCGCATAATTCAGTCTCAGTCTCAGTCTATCCCCTATGGGATCAGTTTAGCCTTGGATATATCCGAAGATCTCCTTGGCAATGCTCAGATCAGTGACCGCGACAGTGTTCGCTCGTTGGCGAGCCTTCTTCACAGCAGAGATCATTTTGTCACACCGAAGCAGCATGGCCGATTTCTCGTGCGGCGTAATCATGCTCGAAGTGTGCGTTGTTTCAATACGGGCGACAGGAACGTCTTCGTTCCATTTCTCCACTTGGGCCGGATGCTCCTTCGTGGGTTCCACCAAGATGCGCGACTTGAGCGTCTTCTCAGTTTTCATGGCCACAGTGGCTTCCGAACGGTAGACCCCTTCGCCGAGGTTGGCGTCCGGTGTCCATTTGATTGACATCTCCAGCGTCGGAATGACCAGGATCATTTCGCGGACAGCTTTGAGGCGGCTCTCCATGCCCAAGAGGAAGGTCGCAGGGACGTCCTTCATGATGGTCGTACCGTCAACTACGAGGTCTGCCTTGGCACGGCCATTGGCTTCTTCGAGTTGCAGGAGAGCATCATAGTGGCGACCAACAGATTTGAAGGCGTGATCAAGCTTATCAGCGACCGTAGTCACCATTTGCTTGCTCTCGGTGGTGTTTTCACCTTCGCGTGAACTCTCGAAGAAAGCAACCGTCTTGGATGCTCCGCGGAAGTGTTCCGCTTTCTTCGCAAAGACCGTGCTGGTCTCCTTGGTCACCGCTTGCGCGGCATTGGTTGTGTCAGCCATCACGGCCAACAGTTCATGGAGTTTTGCCATCTCTATATCCTTTGGGGCTATATGTTATTCTGAGCCTACATACTACGCACGGGCGCGGGGCAAGACAAACTCTATTTGTCTATCAGAGTGCTTTTTAATCCTCCTAAAGGGCGACCGTTGTCTGTGAACTCATGGTAAATCTCGATAGTCAAACCATTGGTGCTGTCGTAGGCTTCCAGATCAGGGTGATCTTCTGCCCACTTCTCTATGCGAAGGTCTTTCATCCAGTCCCAGTTCATGAAGAAGCTGTCTCCCCCACTTCTGAGGAAGGTAGCCCACGTCTCTCTAGCTGGGATCGGTACTCGTCCGCCCATTGCTTTGAGCAGCTTGTTCTTCAACTCTTCGTGCGTCATCGTTCCTCCGCATTTTGCGTAAGTTCCATCGAATGGAAGCCAAGTTCTTGTTGATCGCTCTTAGAACCTCAACTTCAAGATGATGGCTATCATTCATTATCTTAGATTGCTTAACCATGTGTCCTCACTATGCGTCCACTAAGGCTCTCCTTATGACGCTGTTGTGTTCAGGCAGTGCCTTCTTCGCCCACCTGACAGCCACATACTTGTGATCGTCTGGTGGTCGTGGGCATATCTCTACTATCCAAGCGTCGGAGATGTCTGTTACCATTCCCTCGAAGACGTACCTCTCTTGGGTATCTTCGTGTTCGCAGTCAACCTTGATCCAGTCTCCGAGAGACGGTCCCACTTTATATTGCCAAGGTCCCCAACTCATCTTGTTCTCCTACAGATCGAAAATCAATATATCAATGTCGGCGATTTTAAGAAAAGAGATCCAACTGCTCTGCATCCATGTCATCGGGGTCACGGAAGCCCAAGAAGGTTGGAAATCTCGGCTTGTCTTTGATGCCGACATTGAAATACTTCATTTTTACGATTCTATCAATATAGTCTTGTCGGCGATCCCACACTTTTTGGCGGATCTCGTCGTCTAGTCCTGTTCCGACGCGGCATGTGAAAGCAGTTCCGTCTTCGAAGCTTCCGCTAACGCCAATAGCGCCGAGAGTGTCTTTTCCGATAAGGTTCTCTTTATGCCCTGAGCGTTCCGTGTGACCGAGATTGTCAAGCGTGGCTTCATTGGCGTTGTGCATCTGCTCGAAGAAATCTGTGATTTTGCATTCTGTGTCAATCCAGCCACCTTCTTTCATTTTGATACACTCGCACTGAACTGGCGAGCCGCGTCCAAATTTATAGTAAGCATCAGGATCTCTCAGGATAATCCCTTCCTGCCCTTGGGCAATCATTTCCTCATGAAACTCGTTCACTTCGTCCATGGTCTCCAATAACCGAGTTTCTGCCGCCTCCATACGAGGCTGATCGTGACTGCCTATTACCCATTGTCCGGACACTTCTTCGACAATATCAAATCGCCGCTCAAATATATCCGGTTCGTCCCATTTATCAAAAGCGTAGAATGTGAATATATCCAGTTTATCGTAACTCATTACGAAGCTGCTGGTTCTCTGGAAGCATCCCTCTGCTGTTGGGTCACCGCAGATTATTTCCCCATCCATGCCTTCCAGGAAGTCTTTGTTCCAGGCAACCCATGATTGAACCTCGGCTGCTCGCACTGGTTTAATGCTACGAGTCCACGCAATGCCATCTCGAATGAATACACGAATTCCATCATACTTGAGTTGGCCCAGGAGAGGTCCGTCTTCAAGCTTCTTTGCGACTTTAACGGGATCATATTTCCCAGCTAACATTGGCTTCATGTTTTATATCCCATTTCTTAGACTATATTGTAGCATAAGCCGCGCAAGCTGACCAAACCTTTATGTCCTACACCGCCGGAGGCTAATTATGGCAGGGCAGGGCATAGGGCGCGGCCTGTGGTGGTGCGCAAGGTAGGGCAGGGCGCTAACGCTGCTCCAGCGCGTCCGTAGGGCTCCAAACTAAGCCTCATGCCAAGCCATATATTCCCACGGCCCCCAGAAGAAATCCTTAACATTAGGAGACAGAGAGTAAACGACCTCACCAATTTCCGAAAACTCGTCCAGTCCTGTTTTCAAGCCATTCGCTATCATCTGCATCTGACCAAAGCAAATGTCTTCTTGTTCTGGACAAATATATGGAGAATATCCGCCACCGATTCCGTCCTCGGTGTGGTGTTCGAAGATGAAATCGAATATGACATTGTCGGCGATTTTTAGTTTATCGCTTCCTCTTAGGTAAGGGCAGTCAAAACATGGTGCTTTACAGGGCATTAAAAGGGAACCTCTATTTCGCCGAGATCAAGTTCAACAGGTGTCGGCCATTCACGTTCACCATAGACCTTATCCCAAGATGCTCGGCATTTCTCCAGATCACCAAGGTCGTAATGATACATTCGTTTCTTGGTGCGATGAGGCTGTCCGGTCTCTTGATCGTACTCTTCAACTGTTACGCGCTTTTGCATCTTATTGATATGTGGAACAACACGGTTTAGGAATCGACCCAAGAGAGTGGCGTTGCCTCTCCGAGCAAACTTCCACTTATCTGCATACGCGGTATAGTCTTGCTCCAGAGCATCTGTCGGGACATCACGGACCCACGTGTCATGGTTCTGCAGGACACGACCGTCCCACAGTTTATGATACCACCACTCTTCCTCAACGCCCATTGACATGAGTTTCTGTTCTTGCAGCGCATCAGTCTGAGGCACGTTGCGAACTTCAAACTCACTTATATCCACGTTCTGCAGATGGTAGAGCAGCGCCTCATATCCGCCGTTGTCCATCTGCTTTGTTAGTGACTTAAAGAAGGTTGCGTCCTGCTTACGGTTTTCACCCATGTCTAGGACAAAGTATCGTCTTTCATCTCCAGTTGCTCTAATGACATGTGGATCGTTGGAAGCCATGATGAGGTGAACATAGTTGGGATAGGGTTCAGTGTCAATTCCTTTGGCTTCGATAGGTATACTATCTTCGGTGATAAGCATCTTGAGAACACTTTCATGCCTTTTATCGCCAGCAAAAAAAGCTTCATCCGCAAAAAGAGATATAACATCGCGTAAGTGAGCGTTGAAGTTTCCGACAAGGTGTGAAGGATTAGCAACGTGAAGGTGATGTCTTCCAAAGAGCCGTCCGAAGGTTCTCGCGAAATAACCCTTACCAGTACCCTTTCCTCCTCGGAGGACAATCGCAACTTCTCCTGGACTTGCAGGCGTTTGAACAACTCTTGCCATCCATTTAATGAGGTAGTCATAGTATTCCTCCACTCCACTGCATACGTTTTCTTTTAAGTGTTCGAGATATATGGAGCAGTCTCCAGGTATTGGTTCTACGTTAAATCCGCGCCACAGATTATAGACTCCAGGCTGGTCGCCCTGTGGCATGAACTTCATAGTATCGTATTGGCGACGCAAGCGGTGATTAATCCAGTATTTGCCTAAAGGAATATGCACTGGATCACCCTTGTCGGTAGAACCTATTTGAATTTGAATGTTGCTGTATCGGTTGCGGATGTCCTCAAAGCTGGACATTGTGATGCGGCTCCTGTGAAGAACATCATCCTCGATCTCCTCAATAACACGGCACTTTCCTCCGATATTACCGATAATTGCGTGTCGGTCGTTCATCATTGTAAGGTGAGGGTCTTCACTGTATTCCTTGGCGCGTTTGATCTGGCGGATTGCATACTTCTCGGCACCACCTTTGAGTTCGACAACGCTGCCAGCGATCCCCCATTCAGGGTCGGTCAAAATTGCAAATATTACACCGTCGGGGACATTGCAGCGAGCCAGCGCACAGACACAGTCAAACAGCCACGCCGAGCGGGAGTTGTCACCTTCCTTCGGCTGGTCAGGGTGCTGCCCTTGGGCGATAATAACCTTGACCCTGTCAGGGACGTCCCACACGTCCAGTTCACTGAGGTCTTGGATACGCTCAACATTACCGGGAATTTCAACCTTGATACCGTACTCGCCGCCATCATGGCGTCCAGGAGCGGACGTCTGTACTGCTTGGGCTTTTTTGAACTGCTCTAGACTGTAGACATTTTTGGTGTCAAACTCAAGAAGCTTAGAGAGTTCCTTTGTACGACCTTTTTTCAGCTTCTTTGCATCAGGAACATTGACTGTCCCAGGAAGGCGCATGATGCGGTCTACGTTGTGACAGTGGTCGCCTCCGAAAACTTGCTCTAGACGCTTGTTGTAGAGTTCGAACTCAGTCCATGCTGCTTCGGTCCCATCAATCTTGACAGGTTTGTCTAATTTCCAAAATGCTTGGTATCCACCACCTGAGAACAGGATAACGGTCGGCTTCTCGATGCCTTTTGGCAGGCGGTCTGTTAGTACGCTGAGAACTCGTTCCCGCTCCATTTTCAGGAAGCCGGGAATATCCTCCTCGTCTGCTGGAGCCTCTTCTGGATCAATGTCAACATGAAGCCAGTGGGCTTCGAACATATCCTCTTTGTTTGGCTTTTTGACCTTGTCGGACTTTAGGAAAGCGATGTTCGGCTGGTTGACCGTAAAGTAGATGTTCCGCTCGCCATTATACTTGTCAAGCCAGAATAAGCACTCTTCAATGGACTTAGGGCCGAAGGGGCGAGTATCAATGGCCTTGCGGTCTGTTTGAATTGCAGTAAGGAGCCAAGGTCCTTTAGGATAAAACTTCTTTAGGAAGTCAATAGCTTTTTGAGACTCACCCTTCATTCCAGAAAGCCTCCAGTTTATCCGAGGGCACTTTGCCGTTTTCCATCAGGTTGTACCAGTAGCGCGTGATCCCCATAAGATCAGCGCAAGCCTGTTGTGTCCAACCAGAGCGGCGACGCCACAGGAGACACAACTCATGCGGCTTTAGTGGTTCAACAGATGCGACAACCGCAAGTGTATTGGAACCATTGACTTCCATCTCGCTGTAACGGCGACGCTTAACACCAGATAGAGCGGCCATCTGCTTTTGACTGAACCCCATGCGGCGGCGGTAGATCAGCGCCCGTTCTCCCTCAGAAAGGACAATAACTTCTCCGTCTCCAGGCCGTTCGGGAAGTACAGAAGTGCTTCCGCTATCATCTCCGGTCTCGTCATGTTGTCCCATAGATTGTTTTCCTTAATGTGCTTTCCGGACCAGAAGAACCACGACTTGCTCACCTGAGCGCAGACTAGGGCTAGTCCGCCGCGTTGTTCCCTTCTCCAGAGCCACACTTGTTGTTGTTTTGAGAGAGGATGGGTGAACCGAACTGGCTTCACATCTGCTGTCTTGGGCCAATACTTCATCCACTTGCATTCGATCCAACCCCCTATAAAATTGACGTCCGGAATTCCCAAACCAGTAGAAGGGCTCTCAATTGCCAGAGCATCCAATGGCTTGAGTTTTTTCACTAGATTGGAACGGCTTGAAGCTTCGGACATATCGTGAACCCTTATACTAACTGCGGGATTGGCAATTGACAACCTCTGTTTATCGGGGAATTACCTCTAATTCCACTCCCGCTTCACCGAACATCGACTTGGAGATTTCAATCTCTTTTGCCCACCGTTCAGCGTAGTCGCTGGCCAAATCCTGAGACACAACTTTCTTGATGCCATGCTGGATAATCAGTCCACAGCAAGAGCAGCAAGGGAATTCAGTGGTGTAGAGGGTGGCGTCCTCGAACCCAAGAAGAGGACGCTCTCGGTGCATCATCCTTCCGGCTGCGACAAGGGCATCAGCTTCTGCATGGATCACTCTTGGATACTTTTGGGCGCGATCTTCCCATCGCTCAGGACTGTCTTCCACACCTTGAGGAAACTGGTTCCATCCAACTGAGAACACTCTGCCTTCAAGAACAATCACCGACCCCACCTTCGTGGAGGGATCAGGACTGAACTTGCTGGCGTGAACAGCGTGTCCCATGAACATGTCATGGATACTCATCGCTTTTCCACCTTGTCGATCATCATGTACGACTTGTAGATGCAGCGGACTTGGTGCTTGCAGTCGTCCAGAGCATAGTGGTAGATACCCTGACGCTGGATGGTCTTGGTATTCAAGCCAGAGGCGTCGTAGATCGTGCGGGTATCACGGGTGTTGAAGAACTGCCACGGCGGTTTGACACCGACAAACTTGCAGGTCGCTTCCCACAGGACGCTGTCGAAGTTAGAGCCTTGTGACCAAACGAACTTGAAGCGGTTTGCCTTCCAGAAGTTGTTGAAGCCGTTGACCACAGTTTTCAGGTCGACTTGGTTCTGCTCAAGGACGTCCTTGGCTTCCTGACCTTGCTGTTCCCACCATTTAACCGTATTCGGGTCTTTGAAGGCACCAGCGGCAAGCTGATCTTCTTCAGTGATGTTCTTGTAGAACTCTGCGCCCAAGGAAGGTGTTCTTGGGTCAAAAGCGACTGCACCAATGGAGCGGATCACGCAGCCTGCGCCCGTGCCGTAGGTCTCCAAGTCTAACATGCAATGTTTCAAATTATGTTCCTTCTACGTGTTGATGGGAACCGTCTGAGGCAATTGCCCATTCACGCTTCCGGTTGATGACGAGTTTCTTGGCGACTTCCTCCATGAGGTCGAAGCCGTTCTTCTCGCAAATTTGAATGAGGAAGAAAGCCACGTCGGCGCACTCTTCGCCGATATCTTTCTTGCCCATGCCGTTGGAAATGGTGGAAACCAGTTCGGCCATCTCCTTGTTACCACGAATGGCGATTTTGAGTTCAGTATTCGCACCAAACTCCCCCTCGGCCCAATCAAGGACTTCTTTCTGCAAACTCATATCAAGCCTTTCTCTAGTGCTACATTTTCCGGCAGGGAGATAACTCCGTCCCGTGGATCCCATTCGTGCTGAGATTTAGGTATCCATACATTATCGTCGTTACCGACATCGAACAGCCGAGCAGCGTCGGTCTCATGAACCAAGCTGGCCTCTATGTCTACTATTTTCAGTTTATCTCTCATGGTGATTACTAATCCAGATCTAACATGACGCGAGCGCCGCAAAATTTCTACTTAAAGTGAATTACTAATCCACAGCAAGGTATCGGCAGTATGTATAATCTCCTCTTATTTTTGTCCCAGAACAAACCTATCCAGAAATCATACCATGCAAATATGAATTTCACTCTCATTTAATTTCTCCCCAGCTAGGACCGCACTCGGTGTCGACTTTGAATGGAACTAGAGGTCGACATCGCTTAAGAACACAGTCCCTCATAATATCACCGACTGCCACCGCTTCTGCGACCGAGCCATAACTGCCATCCGTTTCATCGTGGACCTGCAATTGCAGATACGCGTCTGTCTTGTCAATCTCGACCAGTGCCAGCTTTGTCTGGTCTGCAGACGAGCCTTGGATCACTCTGTTCAGGGCTTTGTGGGTGAAGTCGTAGGAACCATCGTCTCGTTGTTCAAAATGAAGGTGCCTGTTAAATATCGTCTTGACGAAACCCTTACCTTCGGCCCTTGCTGTCGCAGCTTTCGCCAATGCTCCCACAAACGGCGCTTCCCGATCGAATTTATCCAGTATCTCTTGTCCCTCTTCACCAGCCATCTCCTTATAGTAGCCAGTCCCCGCATCCATCCTTGCAGCCATCGCATCTTGCTTATCTTCGTAGTAATCAATGCGGCGTTTCTTGCCCCATCCTGAGATATGTGCCCAACGAGTAGGCTTGCCGATGTCCTCGCAGAGTTTGGCTCCGCCTTCACCATAGCATAGCCCAAGGTAGATAGCCTTGGAGAACCCTCGCTCCAACTTGAATTGCTTTGGGTTATCAGCCAGCCATGCGTCAACCGCTGTATCACCATTAACGATACGGGTCATCATTTCATGATTGTCTGTACTTGGGTCGTCTCTGTATCGTTTGGCTGCGTCTCTGGCTTTTGGGAAGTCCATGAGGGCGGCGAAGTGTGTTGTCCATCTGGGTTCTTGCTGGGAATAGTCGTTGCAGCCCCAGATTGCTCCTTCTTCAGGGATGAAGATCTTTCTCCATTCGCCAGCAATAATTGGATCACGGTCAGGGCTAGGCTGCTGTTGGAGGTTAGGATCAACCGCCGAGAGCCTGCCATAACGAACACCTTTCTGTCTGCCTTGCTCATCCTCGGCTGCAATCTGCTTGAACGAGCAGTGGATCTTACCGTTGACTGCATACTTGCGAATTGATGCAGCGAAGGTTGTCCTGATCTTGTTTACCTTGCGAGCATGGAGGATAGCCTCCGGCACGGGATGGTCTGCGCCTCCGAGCAAAGCCTTGTCGATCTGTGGTGCGCCAGTTGATGTCTTATTGAGACGCATACCGATTTCCTCAAGCGCAGGCGCAAGAACGTTCGGTTTCCAGATGTTGTCCAGCCCAATGGAGACACCTGTCTCACGCTTGACCAGATCAATGGACTTCTGCTCTTCATCTAGCGCCCACTTTTCAATGGATGCCAGTTTGTCAAAGTCAATCCGCACACCACGGCGACGCATCCTTACGAGAACAGGGAGGACATCCGTCTCGAGGTCCCAGATTTCGCGGAGGCCTGCTTTCTCAATTTTTTCTTCTTGTATTCGTAGGATTTCAAGCGGCGAGGTGACGTCTTGTTCACCATACGCCCCGACAAAGCGAGCGGGTAGCCGCCATAGTCCTTTCTTTGCATCAAGTCCGTGCGCTTTAGCTGCTTCGATGAGGAGCGTTTCATCCTTCGCTTCAACTCCGCATCGCTCACCAATGTTGGCAAGCGAATACGACCAGTGGAGTTCGTAGAGCAATGGGTCTGCAATCTGGATATCACGGAACTTAGCCTCGCGATGCCATTCAAAGCCATCGTTATATCCGTAGTCGACATCGTAAGCGAGATTTGCTCCAACGTACTCTCCTTTGAACCCTTTGATGTTGTCTCTGAGGTATCGCAACACTTCGTCTTGATCCAGGTTGTCGCCGCCCTCATGTCGGAAAGGAAGATAGTGCTTTGGTCCACCATCAAGTGCGAAAGCCCATCCGACAGTGTAGCCATCTCGCATCTGGCCTGTTCCAAGCCCTGCGCTAAGTGACGGATCCCTTGTTTCAGCATCAATCGCTATCCTTTTTACATTGGCCCAAGAGGGAAGGTCTGAGATCGCAGGAGGACGCCAGTCTGCCTTGGGCGTAAACATTGACATCTGGAGGGGAGAGGTCCCATCATTCCTAGCTTTCGCGGCGGCTTGTTTAGTCTGCTTTGCCATCGGCAATGATCTCCATAATTCTTGCCGCTCTATTAGCGGGAATTGAAGTTACGGAGATCTCTTCTAATTCAATCTGTTGTAACATGCACAGACCACGCTTCCTGAATTCTCTTCGGCCAGCATAACCAATTGATAGACCAGAAAGGCAGTGTTCTTTGATCCAAAACTGTGCGTTATCATCGAGGACTGTTCCTTCACACCAGAGACCATACTTTTTCTCTTTGATCACGTCCCATCGACCGATGATTTGTGCCTTGTCATGGTGCAGAAGCATCGGTCTTGTGTAGTCAAACTTCTTGAGATCTTTCTTGAAACTACCTTTCACTGTGACATCACTATGGCTATCGCATTCACCCCATACTGAGGCCCATCCCTTAATGATCATTAGTGTATCCAACGATGAATAGAGCAATATCTACTATGTGTAGCGATATTCTGACACCTTCTTTGACCAGAAGGTCCAGGTCTATGTTTACATTTAGGTAGACCATCAGCCCAATGATTGCCTCTGGAAGTACCAGTAATTCTTCTAAAGAGTCTTCTAAGAAATCTCATTAGTCATCCTTATATCCAAAGGGAGCAGGATGGTCAGTCCCTTTACTGAGTTCTGCTGCGCGGACATTCTTCGCACAATCAAGGGTCGCATAGTTCATTCCCTTGGCGCGTGGCTGTCCGCAACCGCAGGGACACGGGCCAAATGCCTTCATTGCGACGCCTATGGACGCGCTGGATGCCGCGCCTTGGGTGGTAGTGCCACCAGCACGTCCAGCGGCCCCTGTTTTTGCGGCCTGTGGCGCGTTTAAGGCCACCAATGGGCCAAGGGTGCCGCCAGCATCAAGCACGCCCTGTGCGGCTTCTATATGCGCTCCCAAATGGCCAATGATAATGCTGAGGTCTGCGTCGGTACGCCATTGAGCGATTGCAAGGCAGAGGTCGGCCTCGATCATAGGCACAACGGCTTCATCACAGAAGGTTGCGAACATGTCTTCTGCCTTGTCACGAGCCAACGGCCAGCTGTCAACGTGCAGACAACGGTTGTCCCAACGACCTTCCAAGAACATCTCCTTGGCTTTGAGCAGGTAGGACCGCGCCTTGTCCAAGTCTTCGATGCCATTCTTCTTATACCAGCGGAAGGCATACTTGGAAGCGGCGCTCTCGTAGTAGCCGAGGCGAACATCGCCTGCCCAATCCCAATGCTGATACTTCGCTTGATAGTGGTCACCACCGACTTGTGTCGCTCTCATTTTCAGTTCCTTGCAGTTACAGGTTGCTCCGTCCCACAATTGCTTTCCGCAATCACAGGTCTTGACGTCACGGTCGTGACTCATTCCACACGTCCCCCGATATCTGGCATCTGAGCCCAATCGTGGTCCTTGATCTCATAATACATATTCACGATCTCAATGGGAAACAAGTGCGGGCTCTTCAGCATGATTGCCTCAACTTGTTGAAGCTTGGTCTCAATTGAACGGTTGCCCATCATCCACTGATCACGGCAATAGCAGTAGAATTCGAGCATGTCCAGCCCAGAGAGCCAGAGTTTCAGTTCGTCCGGAAGATAGTGTTCTTCGTGGATACCGAACAAGCCCTCGTTGATGTCGAACTCTGCTTCCGCTTGGGCTTCATCGTTCTGGATACCAGCCCGCTTCGCTGGATGAGGCATGTCACCCGTTGTCCGCTCTGGGAGATCATGTTTGATGCAGGCGACGATCAGTTCACGTGGCGCTTCTGGCCACATGATCAGAAGCATTGTGACCATGTTGAAGCTATGCTTCCCGACTGAGTGGTCGCCGATCCCAGGAGCCGCATGTGTCCTCTGAACACATGCTGCTTCACGAGAGTATTTGATGCGCTCTACATCTGAGTTAAAAACGTAGATGGGTCCATTGCTGCTCATACGTCCCGACGCTCCAGCCATTCCACACAGGCTTTGCGCCAGTCGGAAGCTGCGATGCGGTCAGCGTAGTAAGCGGCGCTGTCCATGAAGTCAGGGGCTTCTCGATCTTTCCACGCTTGCCACGATTGCAGCATAGGCACGGCCACCTTCTTGAAGAATTGGTCAGTGTATCCCATCGCGTTGGCACCTTCGTCCATGAACATAGCCAAGTCAGAATGCCACTGATCAATACCAGAACTGACGATTGGAAACGGTGCAACTTCATCGAGCTCGTATGGTGTGAACCCAGCAGAGAGGTCCATCACTGACTCCACCTTGGCCAGTGTGTTCAGATAGGCGTGGAAGTTGGTGCTGATCTGCCAGTATTTGCCGACAGGCACACCGACCCATGAAGCCATGACTTCTTGCAGGAAGGACATGTGAACAGCGTTCGCCCCGTAGGCTCCCCAGACCATATCGTTACTGCGATTGAACACAGTCATATCAAGGTGGCCCTGCGGATTGATCCGGAAGGTGATGATCAGGTTGCAAGGGAAGTCCTTGCCATCCAAACCGAGGTCAACAGTTGCGTCCCACATTTGGAGAACAGTGCGGCGGTCATCGGGGTTCTTCTTGAGAAGTTCAGCGATGGTGGCCAGTTGATCGAGAACGTTGTTCTTGTCGTCCGGCTCAGTAAAGTGGTTCCGCCAGCGATAACCGTAGGCACCATGGAAGTTGATCCCATCATCGGAGTAGTTGGCGATGTTGCTGCTAAACTGTGAAATCCAAGCAACGTCACGGCGACCGGACAGCATCCAGAGGCATTCCATGAAGTGGAAGTATGGGTTGCAGTCGCGATCCGGCAGGAACATGACGCGTTCCTTTGGGTGACTGTAGATCGTGGTCACTGGCATTGGCATGACCTTCACAGGACCGTTGCGGCTGTCTCGCCGCACACCAACAGAGTTGACAACCTTCGTGCCCAAGATGAGGGCTTCCTCCACGTTGCGAACTGAAACAATATCCATTATAGTAGTACTCCGAAATGGTCGAACAACATATTCTCGACCTTGGTTTCCATTGCATGGCTGGCTGTCCCTTGGACTTCCTCCACTTCGATCTCACCATGTGCCAGATCAATGACACGTTGCGCCACTGTCTTCCGATCAAACATGGGTAAGAGTTCACGGTTCGCATCAATCATGCGTTGTGCCGTTTTCGGTGCGATGCCGCCAGCATACTGAACGAGGTCAGCATATTCCTGAGCATCAGCATCCTCGGGGATAGCCATGTAGTGTTCACCAGACTGGAACAACTCCGAACCCATCCCTTTTTGTCGAGCCAAGACACAACAGCCGCGCATCATTGCATCCACGGCCACACGGTTAAAGTGACCGCCGACTTTTGAATAATTGTTGGACCATGACGGGTCGACCAAGACACGGGCTTCGTTGAGATAGTTGTCAACTTGGTCTTTATCCCAATAATCGTGGTGGGTCATGCCGTTGTTCAGTGCAGCGTCCCAGAACTTCTCACCATTGGCGTGGAAGTAGGCATCCTTGCACTTGTCCTCGCTGGTCATGTAGCGGTATTCAATGCCCAAGCCAGCGATCTCGCGCAACTCGTCGGCTCCACGCGGCTGCATATAGTGAACTGCTTCCACCAGTTCGTGAGCATGTTTCCACGCCTTGAAGGTCTGCATGTTTACGAAACCTGGAGACTTCTGTTCCCACTTGGCGTAAGGACGCACGGGGTTCAGCTGAGGATTGACAATCATGGTGCGAGGCACGTCTGCAAAGGTGGCACCATTGAGGGCGCACGGGTGAACACAGGCCAGCCCAGAGAGGCGGTCCTGGATAGCCAGCAGATGACCTGCTCCCTTTACTGCATTCCCGTCATGGATGAATGCAACCTGCTTAACGCGCTTTGGAAGGTCGTACAACTCTGGCCAGTCATCGTTACCGAGATTGTCTTTGTTCTTGCTTGGAACTGGCATTGTCCAAATGATGAGGTCGTAAGCCTCGAGCCGTTGCTTTGCGCCTGATAGAGCAGCGCCACCACGATAAGGAATGCGATCCTTCCGATCAAAGTTCCAGCCCTTTCCTTGGTGATGTGGAATGCCACTTGGGCCGATGCTCCAGTCTGCTGTCTTACGTTGTGCAGGGGCTTGAAACGCCCATACGAGTTCTTTGAGGTGAACATCATGGCCGAGGTCTTGGAGACCGCCTATGAGTTGCTCGGTATGATCAATAATACCGCCGAGGTCCATGCACTTGTGAAGCGCAACCAGTATCTTCATTTGGCTATCTCCGAAAGGTTATGTTTAGCCAGCATAGCGGCGGAGGGCGCAAAAGACAAGTGCTATTTGTCGCCCTCTTCCAGATTACTTTGGTGCTTTGTAGCGAGACCGTGGTCGTCCTTGGCCCAAGCGAACACGCTCATACTTGTCGAATTCACAAAGCTGAAACTGGATATCGTGAGGCGCAAGAGTATCCCATTCGTCAGGTAGAAACAAGTCTTGCTGGAACAGCAGATCGTCGATCACATCACCAGCAGCTTCTTCCTTAAGTGGCTTGGCTTCGTCGTCACCGCTGACCCGTGCTGCACCACGTCTCGCTCCAGGACCAATGGGTGTCCAGCTATCCCAATCAACAGGGAAGCTAAACTGTCCGTCCTTTGGATGATCAACCATATTGTCCCAGAATTTAGTGTAGGTGGTGTCAAGCAAGATCTCTTTGGTCATGAAGCCAGAACCTCCGAAACCATTGATCAACCGCATACGATCAGCAACTTTCTCCCAGCTTTGAGTATCGATTGCAATGCCGACTACTTCCGGGGCTGCCTTCTGAAGAGCCTTGAGAAAATAATCAACCACGACTTCTTGCTTAGGGGCGGAGATGCCTTGGTTCGTGATAACGTATGCGCCCGTGAAGACACGTTCTTTGTCTGCCAGTCTATCTTCCGCAAGTTCTTTCACCCATTCCCAATGGTCATCATCCATATCTTTGAAATCAGTCCAGCCCAAAGCAGAGGCAAATTCATGCGTCCCGAAATATCGGAACGTAGCGGCATTCATGAGAATAGTTTTGCAGGAGGATCCACGATGTTGATCGTAAAATTGCTCCCGTAGTTCACGGCTTGTCCTATCATGATGCCGATGAACGTTGGTGAATTTGTAGTCCCTGAGGATCGAGTCTTCAGTCCAGGGATACGGCAAATCCGCCTCCTTTCGGAGACGGATCTGTTCGCGTTCCTCAACAAAGCTGAAGAACGCATTGACTTTTTCAAGGCCCATTACTCAGCAGCGGCCTTCGCAGCAGCTTTGTCAGCAGCGGCCTTTTCTTTGACAGCTTTCGCTTCGGCCCGTTCTTTGGCCTTGGCTTCCTTGGCAGCTTCGCGTTCCGCTTTCTTCTCAGCAGCGGCCTTCTCGCGAGCTTCCTTGGCTTCGGCGCGTTCCTTTGCCTTGGCAGCTTTCGCCGCTTCCGGATCGGTCAGGCCGTGCTTCTTGTACCATGCCGCCTTGCGAGTTGCGAACTCTTCGTCGGTCGGCTCGGTCACAGACATGATACCCTGACCAGCCCAATTGTAGACGTCCCACGGCTCGGTGCCTTCGGTCTCGATCACGTCAACGATGGTCATGCCGTCTTTGTAGTTCGGCCAGCGATGGGTCCGTCCCTGAGTGCCGTCGTGTTCGCCAGTTTTGGTAATGGTAGAAAACATTTTCTTGTTCGGACGCTTGACCGTCTTGGCTTCCGCCGACTTGGCAAGTCCACGCTCCTTGGGTGGAGCCTTCGCTTTTGCAGCTTTCTTTTCAGCGCTCGCAGCCGCCTTCGAGTGGCGTTGCAGTGCCTTCCAGGTCTGAGTAGCGCCAGCCGCCTGATCTTTGAAACCCTTCACTTCCGCGACGCCGAGGCTGACAGCCACTTCATTGCGCAGGGTCAGAAGATCGTCAACGGACATGTCGGCCAGAGAGGCCTCAGTATATGCGGTGTCGTTGAAGTTGATATCCATTCTGTATCTCGCTTTCTGTGATATTAAATGTTGCCTCGGATTAAGGCATATTTGACCCTACCTTATTCGGATACCAGAGGCAACCACTTTTTGTCGTTCCGAGACAACTTTTAATCGGCGCAGGCACCAGTCTTGCGGCCGAACTCGTCAAGCGTACAAGAGCCACCGTCTTCAGTTTGCATCGCAGCTACCTTGGCCACTTCTGCGTCAGCTTCCTCGTTGCCATCAGCAGCTTTGATCGGCTCGTCGTAGTTGCCAGCCGGACGATAGGTTGTCAGACCTTTGGCACCGTTCTCCCATGCAGACATGTAGATGTTCTTGAAGTCTTCGTATGGGAAGTCAGCAGGAACGTTGCATGTTTTCGAGACCGCGCTATCGCTCCACCTTTGGGCAGTACATAGAACCGCAACATGCTCATCAGCAGTGATGTTTCCATCAGTAACAGTGCGACCCTTATGCCCAAGAACAGACACGCCATAGTCAGGGATAAGAACGGTTTCAACACCGGACTTCATAATGACGTTACGCTTTTGCTGGTAGGCGATGACTGGCTCAATACCTGATGATACGTTGTCAGCATACAGCGAGATAGTGCCAGTCGGTGCGATGCTTGTCAGGTGGGAATTGCGGATGCCGTGCTTCTTGATTAATTTGATCGTGTCTTCCCACAGGCCGCCGACGAATTGTGATGCGAGGTAACGTGTCTCGTCATACAGTGGGAACGAACCTTTTTCACCTGCTAGACGGGCCGAAGCCTGATAGCAGTGGTTCGCAATGAACTCACCAAGTTTGTCCTGGAACTCGATGAACTTTGGTGTGCCGTATGGAAAGCCCATTGCTTCCAGAGCATTGGCGAGGCCAGTAATACCGAGGCCCATCCTACGCTTCCTTTGGGCTTCCATACGTTGCTCTGGGAGAGGGTAGCGGCTCCGATCGATCACATTGTCCATAGCGCGCACCACGTGAGGGATGTCTGCTTCAAGCTGTGCCCAATTGAAGAACCACTCTTCGCCGACTGCTGGATCCTTGATCAGGTATTTCACAGCGTTGAATGAACCCAAGAGGCAGGCACCATAGGGAGGGAGAGGCTGTTCGCCGCAAGGATTGGTCGCCGCGATCTGTTCGCAATAGTAGAGATTATTCATCTCGTTAATGCGATCAATGAACAGGACTCCTGGTTCGGCCCAATCGTAAGTTCCGCGCATGATCATGTCCCACAGGGCACGAGCGTTGACTTCGCGGTAATCCACGCCACCGAACTTCAACGTGAACATACCATCAGCCTTGACAGCTTCCATCAATTCGTCAGTAACAGCGACCGACATGTTGAAGCCGCGCAGTGGACGATATTCCCACGGAACGCTGTAGTCTGAGACTTGCTTGGCACGGATGAATTCTTCGATGTCAGGGTGGTCACAACGCAGAACCATCATCTGTGCGCCACGTCTGTTCCCCGCTGAGGCAGTGCAGCCACACACTTTGTCAAATATACCTGCGAAGGCAAGGGGACCGTCTGTGGTGCTGTCTACACCCTTAATGATGTCACCAGAGGGGCGCAAGGTTGAGAAGTCGTAGCCAACTCCACCACCTTGTCGCATGGTGGTCGCGGCTAGCTTGGCAACGTCCATGATGCTTTCTGGAGGATGTGAGAGGGCAGTAGTACAGAGCAGTCGCTCGGCTTCTGTAGGACCATCCACAAAACTGTCGTGAATGGTAGGCATGACAAAGCAGTTGTAGAGCGTCACGTTCTTGAGCGAACCAGCGCCAGCTTGAACACGTCCAGGAGGCATGAACCGCTGATCCATGGTACATTCTCGAAATGCCATGTAGTGTTCGTGACTGTCTTGAAGGAAACCTGCTACTCGATTTGAGGCCTCTCTGTGATCTTCGTTTTTGCCTCGATATTTCTCTGCGCCTATTGCATCGCAGTGTGGGTTTTGTGGACCAACCATCCGTCGCTTCTCCTGATGTCTCATAGATTACCTTTCATTCTAACGACGGTGACATTGTCAGCCGCTCTGGTTATCGCAGTATAGAGCCACCGCCACTTATCTTTGCGGAAGCAATAACTCTCGTCGAAGACGCAAACGCTGCGCCATTGTGAGCCTTGTGCCTTGTGACACGTCAGTCCATATCCATAAGCAAATTCCTGCGCCTCGCGTTTCTCGTACCAACCGAGATGTTCTTCGGTTCCGAGGAAATGATGTTCGTGGGCAGATATTTCAATCGAGGCTAGACTGTCCTCTGGGTGCATAGACATGAACACTTTTTGGTCCATGACGCCAGTGACATCAGAGACCTCGAAGATAGCCCCGTTTAGCAACCCTAGTTCACTATTGTTTCTAAGGCAAACTAATCTGTCTCCGACTACAGGGTATTTGTCATCAATGCCTTTCAACTTGCGAAGTTTGCTGTTGGTGAGACGTCGCGTCACGTTCTTGCCGACCAAGATCTGATCAAACGAGAGCATAGTTTCGGTGTCAAGCTTTGTCCCTTCTGGGTGAACAATACAGTTATCCCCGTAGTCACCAATTGTCAGAGCAATCTGATTCCGTGTCTCGGTAGCCATGCGGATAATAGGGCTCTCACCTGCCTGCCTGTGAATGTCTGTAAGCATGACATCAGGCTTTACGTTTTCTGTGAAGAACCCAGCGCCACCGACGGGCGGCAATTGTGCGGGATCACCCAAGACAAGAACAGGAATTCCAAACGACAGAAGGTCTGGTCCCATCTGACCATCCACCATTGAGCATTCGTCAATGATCACAAGGTCGGCGTCTTTGATAATGCTGTCTGTGTTCAGTACGAAGAACGGCTGTTCGGAGTTGTCGCTCTCTGTCTTGATATCGGCTCGCAGTCGTCGTACTTTAGAATGTTGCTCAATATAGTCATCCTTCATGTTAGATTGTTCGAGTTCTTTGACGAGCATCTCGAGTTCGTGTTCGAGTTCTACCAGTTTGACGCGGCTCTTGTCCCGAGAGTGGTAGATTAGGCTGTGAATAGTGCAGGCGTTTTCGCAGCCTTTGGAGCGAAGAACATGTGCAGCCTTGCCAGTGTAGGCAGCGAATATGACTTCACCTCCGATACCTTCTGCGATGTGTTTGGCGAGTGTTGTTTTGCCTGTGCCAGCATACCCAAAGAAATGGAACACTTGTTTGTCCCCGCTCTTGAGCCATGTGTTCACCTTCCGTAAGGCGTCTTCCTGCTGATTTGAGAAATCCATATGGGCCTCCTTAAAGATAGGTTAGGAGGGACAGGTGGGTAAGTCCTGCCCCTCCAGTGAGATCCGTTAAGTCAGCCCAACTTAGAACGGTATCTCGTCGCCGCCGTCGCCATCACCCGAACCGCCGCCGTTCGAGGAGTCGCCGCCCGACCCTGTGTCCGAGACCTTACCTTCGGTTTCAACAGCCGCTTTGGCCAGTCCACCTTCGATCATCTCTCGGAATTCACGTGCCGCAGTCAGCATCAGCAGACCAGCCTCATCTGGCTTGATCAGAGAGCCAATCCAGGTTTCACCGAACGGACGGATCAACAAGTTATAGAACGTCTTGCCTTTCGCAGTCTGCCTAGTAGTAGAAACCTTGGCACGGTTAGCCATCAAAGGCGGAGCGCCCTTGATCGTGTACATCGAAGTCCACCAGTCCTTCTGCACCTTGATCTTGGTGCTCGAGAACGGGAGAACACAGTAGCCAATGCTCTCAGTCCCGGTCTCATCCAGGATCAAGCAGTAGACATAGTGTGTTTCGATGAGGTCCATACCGTCCGGAGTCTTGAACGGCATACGTTGGCCATCTGCGTTCTCAGGAGGAATGCGGGAACCGCCATTCTTCTTGAGGATGTCCAGCACCAGCGGGGAACCATCTTCGTGGGAGTCGCCGCGTCCACCGCCTTTTGAGCGAGGAACCCATTCGGCCCACAGGTGATCCTTGTGGATCGGTTGCACGATGATAGGCTGCGGTACGATTTCGCCTGTCACAGAGTTAACCAGATCACCCGACTTGGCAGGGTGGTCTTCGTCCTCGACCAGCACCGAGTTGCTCTGCATAACAGAGATAAACGGAATGGAGAGGTCTGTGACTTTGACGTCTTCAAAGCCCTCGTGTTTGTGATCACCGTAGTCGTATGCACCGACGTCGGTGTCTTTGGCTTTCGCCACTGCTTTTCCAGCCATTTGGCATTCCTTCATAAGTTAAAAGTTAGTTTGTTGATGGGATTTTATAGACTGGCAATCCCTGGACCAGTATAGCTGAGAGGGCGGATCCACCTCCATTCATTAAAACTGCTGGAGATTAAAAGCAGTCCTAACTCCATCCTTCATGGTCCAGCTACTCCTTCACCTTGGCGACGCGCTGTCGGAAAATACCGAACGTCTCCTTAGGTAGCTCTACGCCTTCACCAAGCTGTTCCTTCACCCATGCGTTGAGTGTAGCGTGGTGAACGCTAAATTGTTCTGTCATCACCAGAGGCATTTTGATCTTCTTGACCGCCTTCTGGAATTGCTTGTATCCTTTATCGTCTCCTTTGGCGAACTTGAACACTAATTCACGCTTGACGATGTGACCATAGTCGTGTTCGTCCAGCCATTTAATAGCAGGCACACGCTTTTCACCTGCGATACTGGAACGGATGTCTTCCTTGACCTCCAGTGTGCGCCCATCCTTGAGCAGCAGCTTCCCGTTCATGCCTTCTGTGGCGGCTGGGATACGTACCTCTGCAATATCCTTGCGGTCGTCCTTCGCAGCTTCCAGAGCCAGTTCGGCAGCGGCTACTGCTTCATCAGCGGCTTCCAACTCATCAGCGAGTTGCATCAATACTTGTTCGAGGTTTCCTGGAATTGCTTCGTCTTTGAACGCGGCATACGGATCATCTGTCATGGTTATGTCCTTGGGCTATCTGTTTGCTCAACCTACCTCATCAGGTGGCAAGTGACAACATCAAAATATCTCAGCGACTATCTCCGTGTACTCTCCATGTCTCCCTGACCATTGGAGAAACTTCACTTTGCCGCTATTATAGTGAGCAGCAACAGCGGTGGACATTCCAATCAATCCTGGATTACCGATGAGCAGAAGAAAGTCATCGTCATTGAACCCAGACAGCTTTTCGTGAATGTCACCAAGAATGAGTTCAGGGTTGAAAGGGTGAGCGGATGGGGAGAGGACATAGACGATCGGCCCCCACTTCTCAGCTTTGTGAATTGATGGGAAGCGTGGCACCAATTCCCGCTTTGTTGCGTCGAATTTCATCTGTTGCTGGATTGCGTAGACGGTCATATCCATTCCTTCCATTCGTCACCTTGGATTTCCACGGCCACGTTACGTTTGTTTCGGAGGTTGTCGACAATGTCTTCGTCAACTGTATCATTGCACACAAGGTCAATATAATTGACGGGATGCTCGTCCATACCAGCGCGGTGACAACGGTCTTCAGATTGCAGTCTATCGATCAGACGGTAACTGTTGGAGTAGTAGATCATGGTCTTCGCTTGGGTCAGCGTCAGTCCTGGTCCGCCCTTTTGGGCTGTCCCGACAAACCACTTAGCATCGCCTCGTTGAAACGCAAGTTTGTTTCTCTCAGCTTCATCATCATCAACGGATCCGTCATACCGTACAGCATCTTTGCCCAACAGGTCCATGAGTTGATCGACATCATGAGTAAATCGTGCCCAGACAATGGTGGGACTGTAGGTTTCATCGCGGATGGTCTCCATGAGTTTGAGGCGTGGGTTTGACCCAGAGAACATATGCACAGGCTGTTCCTCGCCGATAGGAATGTAGTTACATGCGATTTGCTGCAATCTGAGAAGCTTCACGATAGGTAGTTCAGCGGTAATAATCTCGTCACCGATTTCCAGCATCAGTTCTTCGGACAACTCTTGGTAAGCTGCCTTCATTTCACGTGACATATCAAAGTAACGCTTGGAGTATAGCTTTGGTGGGAGATCGAGGACATCGTCCTTGAGTACACGATCGGTGATTTCGGAAAGCCATTCCCTGAGGATATCGAGGTTCTGATATTCAAGTAGCTTATCGTATCCAGGATCATAGCCGTGAAGTTTCTGGCAGTCCGCACGTGTGAACCAGCGCCCAAAGAACTGACGAAACTCTACGCTTCCATGGATACCTTTGTTCTTCCAGAAGTATTCGTCGAGGAAACGAACTTGACTATAGAGGTCGAATGGTCCGATAGCCACGGGGGTTCCGGTAAGGATACGACGGTATTCAGCATATTTGCCAGACGCGACAATTGACTTGGTCCGCTTGGCATTGGGAGTCTTAATGTTATGGGCTTCGTCGAGTACATATAGACACCGCCGCTTCTTGAGGAACTTCCAAATGAATTCCTTTCCCTCTTTAGTCATAAAGGCATTGTAACTGATTAGCAGTATAGCAAGGCCATCCCAATTGAGCAAGGCGTTCATGTTCCGTTTGTGTGCCTTGGTGTTCTTTTTAGCAGTGAGGAACACCGAGACCATACAATCGAAACTGTAGTCTGGCGGCATGTGTTTTGGGATTTCGTCTGTGTTCCAGTTGCGCTCAACTCCAGGAGGAGCGACAACGACTAGGGCGTCAATCTTGCCTTCGTCGTACAGGTAGGCGGCGGTGTCCACGATAGGTTTGGTCTTGGCAGTACCTTGCTCCCATAGCAGACCCCAAGATCTTTCTTCGACATGTTCGGCTAAGTGGCTGCGCTGGTGATCAAATGGCTCAATCACGTGCGGGTAATCTTGAATATCCATTGTTGCTCCTTTTCTAATTGCACCTTAACCCAAGCAAGCTAGGGGTGACAACCTCGCTGACTCCCCTGACTTCATTCGTGAAGCGTCCATTGGCCCAAAGTGAGGGCATCTCAACCCTTTGTTTTTATTTACTTTATTTATCACTGACTTTACTTACTTTACTTACTTTACCAAAAACCCTAGCCAGCTAAACGCGCCAGCCTTAGCAACCAGCGAACTAGGGGTGTCAGGGGTGCAAGTGAAGTCAGGCGATAATCTTTGCTTTAATAACAACGCAGTAAGACAACCGAGATGACTTCACTTGACTTCACTAATAGGCTTTAGTGCAGCATCTCATAGTGCGGCCCGTCAATAAAGTCTGGTCCAGGATGCCGAACGGTGTAGTCACGAACAGCCTTTTTCATCGCTTGCGCGTAGCTTTCTGGGCTGTTCAGGTTCCTTGGAGCGTACTCGTCAAGTTCCTTGTCCCACACACCTCCCCACCGCAATTCCAGATCCATCTCACGGCTCAGGTAAGCCATGCAGCCTGCGATCGGATAGATGAGAGGCCATTCCCAGCGTGGAGACCCAACGTAAGGGACGAGATCCACAGCTTCGCCAAATCCACTGGTCTGCTTCTGGTGCTTGGACTTGCGACTACGGCCATCCAGCTTTGATGCGCCACGCTTGAAGAGTTTGTTTTGCATGGATGCAGTGCGGAGACCGCCATCTGCCAAGATTGTGAAATCGACAGGCGTGATCTTGATACACTCTTTCACGAGTTCGACCAGCTTCGGATGAACGCCTTGCAGGTTTTTCTTTGAGTTTCTTCCGAGTACATATGCCATTATGATTTCTCCATTCTTTCGAGCATCCTGTCAATCCGTGAGGTCAGGTTGCCCATAGATGAAATTAACCTCTCCTCACTGAGAAGCATTTTCTGTTCCATGTCGGCGAGACGATTTCCGCTAACATATTTCTCTGCGACTTGCAGCTTGAATTCATGGATTTCATCTGAAAGAGCTTGATGAGAAACGGCGACAGCAGTAGAATTTGACATGACTTTTCTCCAGAGGTTCCAGAGAATTGTTCCGAAGATACCAGAAGCTGTGACCGCTAAACCTAAGATGCTTAGAACTTCTGGGAGCGATACTGTAATTCCGTTCATGTGTCTGTGATCCTTGTATCACGCTTCTTATAGAAGTCGATGAGTGCTTGAAGTTGCAGTCCGCAACTGATTAAATGTGATCTATCATTAATCCAAAAGAACTCTACTTCCGCTTGAGTGAGGGAACGATCAGGCAGCAGTCCAGGCCGCTCGCAAGCAGCAGTTAACCCAAGAGGAGGGTCAACTAGGATAGGAGGCTCAACGGATCCGATTGAGTCTGAACACGCTGTCATCACCGATAGCGCGGCGATCAGCATCAGGGTCTTCGGAACCTTCAAGCAACAGTCCTTCAATTTCCGTGTTGCGTTCATCAAGTAGTCTCTCGAGTTCTAGCTGTCTTTGCCTCGCTTCCTCAAGTGCCTCATTGTTGGCCTCGATTTGGCGATGGCGTTCTTCTTGGATGGCGGTTTGATATTTTTGTTCGGTGACTTCGACACCACGGTCGTAGCCGCTATCGTAGACCCACCACAGAGCAAAGCCGATAGCTAGTGCGACCAAGATGTATGGCAAAAACTTCGCCAATGCAACCCCAGCGCGTTTTCCGAACAGTGAAATTAGAAGCGATAACATAGTGTTGACCTCTACGGACGCGCTGGTGGCAAGGCGGCGGGGCATAGTGCAGCCAGCGGCACCACAGGGCGTCCGCCTGCGGCCCTTGTGGTATGGTTGCGGGGTATAGGGGCGCGGCGGCTAGTGTGGTGCATCCTGCGGCTCCTCTGGTGTCGGTAGATCATCGGTAACAAATTTAGTGTCATTCATTTGAGTCATAGTTGAGGAAGTAAAATAACTAACGATGATTGTGGTACACATACCGAATATGGAACCCAATAGGAAACTCAGTTTCTCGACCCTATCTGCTGCTCCTTCTTGGGTAACTCCAAGAACTAACATCCATCCACCTACCATCAACATAAAGAAGAATGAGATCCAAGCCATGCGTCGGCGATTTTGAAAACGAGTATCCTTTTTCATGCGTAAAAATCCATAATTGAATTATGAACATCAAGAATTTGAGTATCAGTTAGAACAGACTGAAATATAATAACATCTCCACAGAGACCCACCCAATTTCTAGAAGTGCTAAAATCGTCATGAAACAATGCTGCTGCTGCAGAGTCGGTAGCAGAGTTAGTAATTGCGATTCCAGTCTTATCCATAGGAAGAACAGATCTAGTTGGAACCAAGATACCGTTCTTATATGTTGGGAAACTAGTGAAGAACAATTCACTCGTACCATTTTTTCCAGAAAGTTCAATGGAAGAACCTGTTCCTCCACCAACTAATCCATCATAGTTAGTGAAAGTCGCTTGAACACCATCTTGATAAGTTGCCACAGCCACTATGGTCCTGGCTTCGACTATATTTGACATATCGTAACCACCTCCACCTGTATCTGGAATATTGATTACATCTTGTCCTCCCCAAGAAGCTGGCTGAACTATTGTGCAAAGATTGGCTGTGCTTGGAGTTGCGTCATTAGTTGATCCAGTTGATCCCTGATTTAAGAACTTAGTTACATTACCGCTACCATCCAATTCAACTTCTCTAGGAGTTATCCATACAAGAGGAACTGGAACTCCAATAGGAAGTTCTGGTCCGGTGCCGCCGGATGAACCCCCTTCTGTTGCTGCTACAATTCCAGGAAGCATTATACAAGATCTCCAAACAGATCTGCGGAAGTGCCAGAAATGAATTTCAGTGTAGCGACAGCAAATTGACCATTGGTGATGATACGAGATCCACGAGAGTTAATCGTAAAACCAGCCCCGGCAGTAACAGTGACAGTTCCTGCACCAGCTTGACAGATTGATATTTCATCACGAGCAGAGAAGATACCTGTATTAATTGTCCAGACAACAGCAGTAGCGGCAGTGAAACGAATATACAAACCATGATTAGATATGATAGCAGAAACTGCTGTCCCAACCTCAGTTGAGACTGCGATACCAATAGCCGCAATCTCTTCTGATGTTAGTTTGCGTGAGTTGACACCCTGAACTGCATGGATAACCTCAGTACCATCAGGTTTCGTAGCCGCCGTTAGGTCTGGAATTTCTTTATCAGCCATTACATTTCATCTCCTGATAGAATAATTACGTCTGTTCCGGTTTGTTCGTCGCCACTCAAGAGCGCCTTATCTGTTCCGCTTTGGGCATCACCACTCAAGAGCAATTCGCTTGGTGCTATTGTGAATGTAAGCATAGCGTAGCCAGAGGAAGAGCGCAAGTCTCCTCCGGTGCGACGAGAATATACTCTGATTTCACCATCCGCTACTATTCCTGGATAGTTCGCAGCCATTGGAAGGATATGGCCAGAAGACACACCATTCGCAGTAAAGGCTGTATCAATGACACCGTTGATATACACTCTGACATCGTAGGTCTCTGTCTCATCAGGTGTTTCAGCAGCGGCAGTTTCAAGAGTGATTTCATTTTCATCACGGTTACGAGCAACCCAAGTGAGGGTTGCATCAGCAGCCGTGACTGTGAATGTACGTGATCCATCGTATTGTAGATTACCAGGACGGACTGGACGATTAGCGATGTTGTCGCTCAGAACAGCATTGTTTTCTGAGACATCGCCGATGCTCTGAACAATACTGCCTGTTCTATCCAACGCTCTATAATAGACAGTTCCACCTTCCAGGATCGACAGATCTCCGTTACCTATTTGATCGAAGTTGAATTCCCAGACCTTGGTGCCGATAGCGTGTGTCTTAGGCGTGGTGCCCATCAGGCCACGATAAATGTTTGTGATAGTCCACTGGTTGCCGCCATCGTCGACAGCGGTAGTATATCCCATCCATTCACCATCTACGTAGAGCAGACCAAAGGCGGCAGTCTGGATATCAGAGACAGAGTTACCAGTTGTGAAACCAGCCCAATTGACCTGTTCTAGAGAAATGCCAGTTGTAGTGTCTTGACCTGTGGTCTCTCCTTCGCTCTTGTGGTATTCAGTATCAAGTTGTCCTGCCCCAAGGTAGGGAGCATACTCTGGATTAAACACGGGAGTAAGATCAGCGGCTGTATCAGATGCAGCGAGTTGGAAGTACTCTGACTCTTCTTGTGGCTGCTTGCCGAGAATTATTGGTGTGACTTCACCATCAGGCAGTGGGAAGGCGATTGCTCTGGCCAAGTTGAATGGAGCCTCAATGACTTGATCCAATACGACAGTGGTCGGTTGAGTAACAGGCGCAACCCAAGCGGAGCCAGTCGGGGCAGCGAACACAGTGGCGTTCTGAGCAAAGCTATCTTGCAGACACTTAACTACGATGCGACCATCCAACAATTCACCAAGATCAAACTCTTGAACACGCAGGACAAGGTTCGTGAAACCATACTCAGGCCAGTCCATCTTGAACACTGATCCAGGACGGAGGACAGAAGCGTTGCGGTTCATCTCAAGTGTAATGCGGAACAGTGGGATGGATAACTGCGCTCGTTCACGTGAAGCGATATCGTTTGCCAAATCAGAGTCATAGACAAATGGCATAGACAACGTGGTTGATCGGAGACGACCAATAGTGGCGACTGTAGCCAGATCCTGTGAAATAGCGACCGCGTTGCTTTCTTTGTCGCGTTGCGGGAAGCTGATTTTCACTTGGGCCATGACTTCGTCCCAGCCAGACCTTGCGAATTCCTTAACTTTAACAATGTCGTTCTCATCAAACAGTGGCAAAGTGGCAATATCGTAGTCATCACGGATCAGGATGAATTTGATCTTACCAGAAGCTGGATCCTGATATGCTACACCATCAACTTGACGAAGGATCTCTGTGATGAGGTTCTTACCATTTGTTTCTGCTGTCACCATAACAGAGCAGCCATTACCTTCTGTGTAAAGTGTTTCGCCCATATCCTGTAGAGAAGGTACATCGATCTCCAGAGTGCTGATGCCCATGCCGCGCCATGTATCAGTCATGATCTGGAAGATTGCCTCAGCAGGGTTCATATCCTCACCGATCTTACCTAATCCAGTTAGGCCGAGACCATTGGTATAGCTTTCCAGAACAAAGGCCATCTTACGAAGCTGAGGGCTTTCACCAAGCCAGAGATCGCCGACTATGTGAGCCGTGCCCAAGTAAGCAGGAACAGTTCCAGCACCAAGATGGCTTTCCAGAGTGGTGTCCACTGGTTGTTGAGCAAGGTCCAGAGATCCAGGATAGTAGATGCCTCCAATAGAGAACCCGCCGCCTTCTTTATAACCTCCAAAGAAAGAACCACTGCTGGCGTTGATGGCTGTCAACGAAGTTGCATTCGTAGAGCCAGTCCAGAATTCTTTGTCGTCAACGTAGATAGCGGTCATCACAGTTTCTGGACCCATACCGAGGGCTAGATCAATTGTGAGATAATAGTTATGACCAACGACAATTGTTTTCTTTTTGAAGAGACTGACCTTGATACGCTCAGTGATAGGTACTGATCTGAAGTTTCCCCACCAAGTTGTGTTCGGCGCTTCCATACGAACCTTGCCGAGGATCAGAGGAATAGGTGCATCTTCCGTAGCCCTTGGGAATGTCTCAGGGTTGAGTTCTTGAGGACGAGCATTTTCAATGTTCGGCTCTGGTGCCAGCAACGCTGTCAGAACAAATGAGACGACGAATAAAGCTAGGGTAAACCAAATCATGTGAGTGTGCTCGTGAATGGATTGCGATCAGGGACCAGCGGAAATCCACCAAACCTCGCCACGTTATTGAACCGAGTAAGACAGTGACCTTGAAGTGCGTGATCACAACCTTTGCGAAGAGTAACGCTGTCTCCTATCTGCAGATTAGAAAATGCGTAGCTGACGGTAACTGCTGTTCCGACATTACTGATGATCATGCGGCTTTCGCCTCCAGGAGCAATCAGGATACCAGCGGCTCCTTCGTTATCAGACCATGGAAGATCTGCGACGTTAAGGTTGAAGCCGACAAGGCTATCTATCGTAGTGATATGTTGGAACAGGGCAGGATCAACTCCGCATTGTGTACTGTAGAGAACATGGTTACAGGGAGCCTGAAAGCGTGGCGTCGGCGTATTACCTTCCAGCACAAAACTGAACGTTGCAGGGACGCGCAGCTTGGCCGTGCGGCCTGATACGGATACCCCTGTGACCCTGCCAGACCATAGCAGCACAGTGTCGTCGAAGTCCTGCTGGTGCGCCCTGATAAGTTCGAAGGTGAGGTTTGGCGGTGCGCTCTCGTAGGCGTATTCCTGAACGAGTGGATGATCAAAAGGCAAGCTGATTTCGAGAGCGCGTTCTCCGCCGTTCTCTTGGGTTCCTACATTCAACTTGTTCCGCGAGATGGGAGCCAAGTCAAAGAGTTGACCATTGGAAGTGACAGCTTCTGCGTAACTGGTCAGTCGGTACGTGTTGAACGTTCCGGTGAACCTGTAGAGTTCAACAGGCTTCGCTGTATCTGGACCAGTCTCGTTATCAATATAAGCCATTTATTCATCCGTTGAGGTGATACCAAAGCTGACCACACTATAGTTCGCAAAGTGCCTCCATGCAATAGCATCACTGGCTCGACAACGCATCAGGAATGAAATCCTGACTATTTGGTTCTCATACTCAGGTCCGGAGGGTATCGCAGGTGTGAAGCCCAAGGTGGCAGTTCCGTCTCCATTCGCTGTTGCTGAGGAGACTGTGTGTTGAGTTCTTAGTTGTTTGCCGCTATGCTCGTCACCATAGGCGATCTCAATGTGCTGCCATGTTTTGTGAGCGTAGTACAGATTTACATAGTCGCCCTCTTCCACGATGAACTGAGAAGCACCATCAGGAATAACCTGTGTTCCTTCCAGAGTAAGATCTGGGAAGTAAGTCGACAGGAGGAAGGTGCCGTGAGCGCCACGTACATCTTCAAACAGAGAGCGCCAGTAATCCATTTCATCAGGATCGCTAACACGTTGCACAACGAAGGACCGATTGCCTGCCACCCTTGGGTGAAGATGACTACTGTTCAGATCTCGCTGACCTGTGCTGTTATCAATGATCTCACGCTCAAACTGGAAGTTCTCGTCAGCACTGACCAGAGGTCTGCGATTTAGCAACGAGCGACCATCAAGTGTATCAACGACACGTGTCGCTCCAGGGCGAAGCAAGGTTGGCTCCTCAAAAGACTTTGCTCTGATCGAGAGAGTACCAGTGATACTGTCCATCTTAATTCCAGAGCCATCGCTTATCACGCAAGTAATAGTTGGCATGACAACCCAAGTGGGACCTGAGATCTCCTCACCAGAAGCTGAGTTTAGGATTGCGCCATCTGCCTCAATTGTGTTGACTACGCCAAGGGAGGACCGCTCGTCGCTTGTGTTGACAACAGCAAGGAACTGTCCAACTCGAACGTTACACCGAGCAGGGTCGAAGAAGATCTTGGATCCGCCAATCGGTGTCGTACCTGTGGTCGGAGTAGAATACTGATACATCGGCACCAGAGCCTGAACAGCAATATTCTTCGTGAGAAGGTTATACTGCTCACGGCGTTGTCTATCGTTGATGATCTCGACGTTGAACTCTTGATCGATGCGAGGGTAACGGCGAAGCGATGCTCTCTGTTCTGTACCATCGTAAGCTGTGATTATATCAGTCAGGAAGTTCCAACGCTCTGTGACAGGCACGTCAGGAATTAGGTTAAAGGTTGAAGAAACCGCAGCAATGACGCGAAGGGTGCCGTTTACGTCTGGATAATCAAAGACAACAGTAGCGTCAACAGTTGGTTCACCTGCACCGATTTGCAAGTTGGTTTCCAATAACTGTGAGTCATTAATCACATCTAGAGGTGTGAGATCAAATGATAACACAGATGATCCACTGATCAGAATACTGTTCAGAGATTGCGGTGTGTCCCATGTGTTCCAAAGCTGGAAAGGAATGTCCGAGTTCAGCTGAGGGTTAGTCAGTTGCAGAACTGGTGGAATAACCCAGAGGCGCAGCCAGAAGTCTTGCCAATGCGCTCCGGCGATGATACCATTGCCAGATCCCCAATTCTCAGTGAATTCACCAGCATTATCTTCAGCTAGTGTTTCACCGAAAGGAGCAATTCCTTTGTAAGTGATATTGACACCAGTCGTAGCTTCTTGACGTGGATGCTGGGTCAGCCGAAATGGTTGCTCTGAAGCATCACCACCTGCTGACCAGAAACCTACATGCGCTCCGTCTGCGAGGATCCCAGCCATTAGACAACTCTCTTATGAGCGAATCCTGCTGCACCTGAACCAATGTGAAGAGTGCTATGAAGATCAGTCTCAGCGCCGATCCTGAGCATAGGCCACAGGTTCCAGTCATCAGAAGAATAAGTCACTGTATCACCGGCGGCAAATGTTCTCATGGAACAAGTCCGCACATTCGGAAAGTCACCGAGATACATAATCAAGCCAGAAGTTGTTCCGTTTTGGGCAAGCCAGCACCCAAGAGGACCAAGAGTGACAGCACCAGAATAAGGCTGAGGATCCATAAAACAAGCGTGGGTCGCTGGTCCCCATGATGCACCGTTAGTTCTCAAGCCAGCGGAGTTCTGTGATATAATAGATGAGTTATGAAAAGACAATGTATCCATAACATCGTGAGGATCAAGCACGGTATCCACCACAGGCCAACCGACAAAGACTGGACTGACAGTCCCATCAATCATGAAGCAAGTGCTGTTCGTGAAGTTGTAATCTGACCAGTCATAGCGCAGCGCTCCAGTGAAGCCTTGTTCTGTACTACCATAAAGACCACCATTCCAATCACGAGAGGCGTTCCCGGATTGAGTGCCGTTAGCATAGGCTCGCTTTGCATGGCAAGTCGCATAGACCATAGCAGTGTGGGCCATGCCTTTCTTGTCCATTTCGCCGAAGCCGAAGTGCATATAGCAATCTCCATTGACACCATTGGAGAAATTCACCACTACATGGATATAGTCACAAAGCGTAGGATCGGAGTAGATGGTCCAAGCTGTGAATGTATATTCCATGTTCGGACAATGAGCAGCCGTGCCGAGGGCTGCATTGGTTGTAGCAGTCGCGAGACTTGTACCGAGGCCAATCCGTACATAGCGAGCAGTCTTTGTCGCTCCGCCAAGAAGAGTGTAGTCAGCTTCACTTTGTGTGAAGGTCGTCCAGTCAATACCTCGTACGTTACCCTTGCTGATAGGCCACGTTCCACCAGAGGTTGTCCACCCATCCGTGATCGCATGAGTTAGAATGGAACCCATTAGAGCAGTGTAGTCGCCAGATCCAGTTGTAATAGTCATATCAATCCTCTCGAACGGCGAACCAGTTGCTATCGTTCCGGCGGTTCCGATTAGGGAACATGCGGTAGTCTTGACCTCCGATAGCGATCACCTGCGTTGGCGTTAAACTACCAGCACCCGGAACGGAAAACAACCCATCCAATACCCCGATGTTTCCGTAAGTCTCATGCTGAATAGTCACAGGAAAGAACGGCACGTCTGCTTGGGCTGTTGCTGAAACGAAGTCCCATCCATTTGGAGGAACATTATCCGCCCAATCCCCGCCCCATTGGCTCGGCCAGTTGGCTCGCTGAGTATTGCCGAGATGCTTCGGCCAGATCCAAGAGTCTGTGGGATACTGCGCTTGTAAGTTGGTCGTAGCATTAGAAACGCGGTTAAAGGGATAAATCAGGCTTCCATCCCAAAGGCGAACGACAAAGGAACTTTGTCCAGGTTCATCTGGAACTGAGTAGCTGGCATTGAAGTCTGAGACATCGACGGTTCCCCCATCAGAACAAGTTGAGGCCGAGACCAGAGGAAATGGATAATCATCTGGTACGGCAAACGCAGAGTGGAAACCGATATAAGTGCAAGCATAGTCTTGAGCACCTGATCTCGTAACAAGGATCATGCGTTTGGAGTTAGTATAGAACCAATAGTCGATTTCGTTTGAAGTCATCAGATGAGATCTCTTTTCACCGGAGTTGCCGACTTGCAGGTTCCACTTGGGATCATTGATTGCATCGTGTTCCACAGCAAAGTCGAATTCAATCCAAGACGTGGAAGCAGATGTACGACTGTTACCACGAGCATGGATGTAGACACGACGACTGGCATCGTAGCCATCACCTTGCCAAATCCAATGATCTTCACTGATGTGACGGTTCCATGAAGTTGCTGAAATGCTGATTGCATCGAACGTTTCTGCTCGGCCAGTGCGACGAGGTTCAGTTCCTGAGTGATGCTCACTATAAAGTGTACCATCACCGAAGGAGAAGGTCTTGGTCTCAGCAGCAGTCCATGACTGAGAATTCCACTCACCCATAGTTGTCCAAGTACGATCGTCATGCGAGAACTGGATTTGGAAGTCTCGAGGAGCCTCGTTGTCATCAATGGCTGTGTAGTCGAATTCACGAATGGTAATTGCAGAACCGTGGTCGTACTTGATCCACCAAGGGCGATCATCGATGTCACCTGAGCGAATGCCTGCGCTGCCGACGTCAAGATTAGCCAGTGTGCCAGATTGAACTGAGGAGCAGGTGTAAGTTCCTGTTGTGGATACAGTCGCGCCACCGAGAACTGTCTTCAGAGCAAACATATCACATTCACGAAAGTCTTCACCGGTACTCTCAATTTCATACACAAGGATGCGCCAGTAACGAGCGGCAATTGGAGACACGCAGTTCATATCTGTCTCGCCTTGCAGCTTGGTCCAACCGTTTGCGACCAGATGCGTGTTCATCGCATCCAGAAGCTTTGTCACTGTTTGTACGGTTCCAGAAGTAAAGGGCATTATCCACCTACCAGTTGACGAACGGTTGAAGCATTCCGTGACAGGATATTTATCACGACTGTTTCACCTTCTGAGCTATCAAATGCACCAGTGATATCGCTAGGCGAGAGCACTGCTGCCACGTTTACTGGAGGAGACTGAACGACTGTAGTCCCGCCTCCGCCGCCATTCATATTGTCCCTTTGGGCTTTTTGTTGCCCAGGAGTGAGAATATCCACACGCTCGTCAGGACGTTTAGCGAACTGAACAATCTGACTGTCAGTTGATCCTGGACCACTTGCGTTTATTGATCCACCACCAGCGAAGCCGAGACCGCCGCTTGGGCCAATGCTACCGCCACCAGCGAACCCGCCGAACAGACCACCGAGAGCCTTGAGGATGAGTTGCTTGGCGATCAGCTTGGTGATCTGTGCAAACAAGTCGAAGAAGAACTCACGGACGTTGAGTTTACCAGTCTTTGCGAACTCTACGATAGCGTCTGCTGCGCTATCAGCCGCGCCAACAACGATGTCACCAAGGGCGGACCCTAGTTCAGATGCGCTCATGATTGCGCTGTTGATGGCTGCTCGGAACCCGCCGAACAGTGTGCCAGCCGCTTCATCCGCCGCGACCTGCATCTCACGGATTGCCGTGGTATAGTCATTCAGTCCAATGCGACCTTGCTCAAACAGAGCGTTCAGTGCAGCCTGCTGTTCCGCGATCTCCTCTCGGGGACCAATGATATCCTGCAGAACCTGTGCTTGTGTTTCCGCAGCATGTACCGACTCAATAGTCGCAGCCGCCAACTCCTGTTCGGCTTGGGTAAGACCACGTTTGAGTTCTTTCTCAATTTCAAGGATACCCTCCTGGATACGACGTTCTTTATTCGAGAGACGAAGCAACTCAATCTCTTGGTTCATGCCTGAGAGGACGCTGGCAAAGTCTGCTCGTTGTGCGCTACTACCTCCACCACTGCCAGAACCACTGTCAGGATCGGTCGGTGCCGCTGGTGGAACATTATTGATGACGTTCTGAGCATGAAGAGCATCCTCGGCAGCTTGATCAATGTTGCGACGAGCCTGACCAGTGATGGCTTCACCAATTGGTCTTAGAGCATTCGCTGCTGAATTAGCCAGTCCCTCGAAGCTATTAGCTTCAAAACTCTCACCGAAAGCAGTTTGGAATGCTTCTGCTGCGGCGTTACCTGCTCCAGAATATTCACTTTCAAATCTACCTAGAGTTACTGGATCAAGTTTACCGAGTTGACCTGAGAACCCAAAGAGCTCAGCTGCTTTGTCCGCTCCAACGAAAGAGAGTAGAGCATTCAGAGCGCCGATAACCTTATTGATTGCATTGATCGCCCCGTTAGCGAATGCCTCAAATCCAGCAATCAATACATTGGCTAGAGCAGTCGCTGATGTAGCGGCTCCCTCTGGTAGAGATTTGAAAGCTGCAACCACACCAGCGATTGTACCTAGAGCAACTCGTGGCCAGAAAGTAAACGCATCCACAGCAAGAGCCACAGTATCTGCAAAGACCTTCGCTACTGTTGTTCCAAATCCTTCAAAGAAACCTTGGACAGCTGTGACTGCTCCCCCAACTTGCTCTCTGAGGAAAGTGGCGAATGGTGCGATCGCTTCACCCATCAACTGGAATGCTGCGACTACGAAGTCTTTAAGACCAACTACTCCGTCGGAAGTTACTTTGATCTCATTGCCCCACAGAGCGAATGCTGTCACGACTGCTCCGACCGCTATGGCGATGAGACCAAGCGGACCGATAAATGCTGCCAATCCAGCCAATGCTACACCAACTCGACCGATTGCGCCAGCCAGCGTTGGAAATAGCGCGGTAAGCCGTGCCGCTGTTGCACCCTGTGCGGCCTGTGCTGCGGCTAGGCGGCTGTTAGCGGCGGTGGCGGTAGTAGTGGCAGCAGTTTGCGTTGCCCTTGCTCCAGCAAGCCTCCCAGCAGTCACAAGTTCAGCGTTTTCAACAATTGAAAGCTGTTGTGTCACTCGTGAGAGGTTGGCTTTCGCAGTAGCTAGTCCAACGAACTGACCAGTTGAGATATTTCGTGCTCGACCGTTCGCCACAGTGAACTGAGTATCGAGTACAGTCTGTTGCAGTTGAGCCTTCTGAATACCCAAGAGAGACAGACGCTGTGTCAACTCTACCTGCCTTTGGGCATTCGCCGCGACTGCGATACCATTGTTCCGCACGGATGTCGCTGCTCTGATGTTTTCGATTTCCAACAGGCGGGTGGAAGCCAGTGCTGCACCACGCAGACCGAGAACATAATTACCAATAGCTGAGATTGCTTTACCTGCGAACGTTGCTGTCAGAGCCAGTGCCAGCGAGCCGAGAACACCGAGGATCAGGCCAAGGTTTTCTGACAGGACGATAATCGCCTTGGCTAGATTTCCAGAAGCATTTGTCGCATCGTCAATATTGTCAAGGAACTCAAGCCAGTTGGTATTCGCAACGGACAACGCTTGGCTGATGGTTGGAACAGTGTTTGCGAACAGGCGATCGATCTCCTCTTCAGCATTACGGAATGCTTCGAGAATGGTTTCCGCAGAGATCTTACCGTCAGCACCAAGTTCACGCAATTCACCACGAGTAACTCCAAGACTTTCGGCGATGACATCTGCAACGAATGGCAGTTGTTCCAGAACGGACCGAAGTTCGTCGCCTCTGAGCGTGTTGGATGCCATACCTTGTCCAAGCTGGATCAAGGCGGCGTGAGCCTCTCGAGATGACGCACCAGAGATGATGGTCGCTTTGCTGAGACTTTCAGTGAACCGAAGTGTTTCAGCCTGCGAGATGCCAAGTTCTCGGACCGAGAGCGCAGTCCGGCTATAGATGTCAGCGACAGCTTCAAATCCTGTGCGGCTATCTCGTGCAACTTGGAACAACCGAGACTGAACTTCCTCTAGATTTGCTGCACTGGTTGCAGTCAGGCGAAGTCTGTTCTCATAGTTGGTAAGTGTATCAAGCTGACGTGTGAGCGCACGAAGGATCCCTGCTCCGCCCAAGACGAAGAGAGCACGTTGCATCAAGAAGATGCCGCGAGTAGCCGAGTTGGCTGCTACGCCGATTTCATCGATCTTGCGCTTGATAACCCTTGCGCCAGTTTCGCGAAATCTGATGTCGACGTTATGTGTTGCAGTAGTCATCGCTGAAACAACCTAAATCCTAGGATTTCCGCTTTGGCTTCCAATAGGGCTATTTCAATGAACCCTGCTGGAGCCTGACCAGAATATCCTGAGTTGAGCCGCCCGATGTATGGAGCGGCATTGGTGATATAGATTGCCGTCGTGAGACCGCCAGAGGTCCCCCGTACAGAGTTTATCCGAGCGCGACCCGCTGCGATTGCTGCGGATGCGTTTGCGCTTTCGTTGATGCCAAGTTTGGATCCTGGAGCGTAGGCACCGATGACCGATCGGGTAGGAGCGCCAATGCCGACACGCCAGTTAGAGCGAGCGACACCTTTGTCAGCAGGTGTATTCCGGACAAGACTCTTCAAGGCACGCACAGAGGTTGCCTTGACAAGACGAGTCCCGCCATTTTCAATGTCGGAACCAGTCCTTCTGATGTTTCTAGAGAATTGTGCCAGAGTAGCCATTCACTCACTTCTTCCCGATTTGTTTAAGGTATGCCAAATCCATTTCCCTTATGTGTGAGTGCATAGCCTCTGTCTGGTCCTCGTCGTAGCCATGCTTCTCGCAGTAGTCTTGAATTGTTCCCCACCATATCGGACCCGCTGCCATCCCCATTTGTCTTGAGGCGATAAGGTCCATGAACCCGATGTAGTATAGTTCAAGGCCCGGAAGAAGACTAGGGGCACTGGCTATCTTTTCAGGCAGATCCCAGCCAGTCCTAATACACTGCTCAATGATCTGCTGTTCTGAGGGTCCCTGAACTAACTGATAGGTCAGGAACTCGACGAGTTTTTTCCCTCCGTGTCCATTTCCTCCTTGCGGAAGTTAGCCAGCGAGGCGGCTTGTTCCTGTAAGTCCATGAACAAACGAGGCAGAGCCAGCAAGGCTTCTTCGACGTTGGCTTCATTGAACGGGAGGATCTTTCCGTCGCGACTTTCAATGCCGACCTTCATGGCTTTCTTATCGCCTTCGCCCTGCATGGTTTCCCACGACAGGATAATGGTCTTGGCGTAGATATCGGCCATCAACGCTTGCGAACGTTCGTTACTCAGAGCACCAGACTCCAGAGCGCGGCGAACAGGCTTGAGTTTCTTTTCGGCATAGCGAACATAGTTCTTGTTACCCTGACCAGCAGAGGCCAGCAGAACGCGGAAGTCTCCGTAATCAAGCCAGACGCCATTAGCTTCCAGTGCTTGATCTGTTTCGAATGTGTCGTACATGCCCATGATATATTTCCTTCTTGGGTTATAATAAGGACGCCCCCCATTACAGGGACGCCCTCAGGGGAGGTTATGATTACGCTGCGTTCGGCAGGTAATTGAAGTAAGTGAGCAACATGGTGTGGTCGAGAGCCGCGTCAACGTCCTCACCGGAAGCCATGTCAGTCGCGAGTGGAAGAGTTATCGGTTGGTCAACCTCAACGCTAAGACGACCGTCACCGAGTGAGATGAGTGGGAAGTCAAAGATGACGCCTTGGTTGTCACGAACGAAGCCCATATCCAGCGTGACGTCGGAGTTGTTGCGAACCGCAAGAACCGCCGCCACATTAGAGAAATAGGCTGTGAGATTGCCGGAGACAGTGAATGTACCAGCAGTCACATCGAACGCGCCGAGGACACCGACCGCTTTGTTTGGCGTCACGTTGTTGTTGAGACTGATAGTTGCCTCGGTGACGAAAGCGAACAGTGCAGTTGGAGCCGGATCAGTCTGACTGACAACCGACAAGCGAATGCGGTTCACGTCGCTGGAAGTATTGTATTCCTTCGCAGTGAACGGTGCGATGACGCTGGTCTGCTTGGGTCCAGTTGGTCCGTCACGCTGAGCGTTGTCTGTGGCCACAAAGCTGATGTCTGCGTTGAGCAGGTCAGCCGATGGAACGTTCAGGGTAAATTCGTTCGGAACCGCACCGATCAGAACTTCTGTCTGAATGTCTCCAGGAGAAGCATCGTCGGGAGCACCCAAGAGACGTTCGACATTGTACGAGCGACGCTTGATGAGTGCGCCTGTTTCGTTGCGAACCACGTCGCCGAAGAACAAGCGGATTTCCAATGCGGTGCCAGTTTCAGTGACCATTGCCGCGTCCGACTTATCGAACTCAAGGCGCTGAGCAGCAATCGAGCGAACCCGCTTGAAACCGTTGTTCGCAGCAGTGACGAACTTGTTGAGTGCAGCATCACCACCGACAAATACCCATTGACCTTCGACCAGCCCAAGGGTAGTGAAGTCCAGAGCGGTCGACGTCAGAGCAGGCAGAGTGCCAGTGTTGTCAACATCAATGTCCGTGGTTGCACCTTCAACACCAACGACGCGAATGTTCGCACGGGTAGGAGGAGAAGCTTCAACGACCGTTGCTGCACATGCGACAGAGGTATCAGCCACAATGGCAGTCACGACTTGCAGAGCGTTGTTGCCAGCGTTGGAGAAGTCCTGACCCTTGATCAGCGAGCCGACGAGGAAGCCAGTTGTCGAGGCCACTTCAAAAACAGCGCCAGTGACACCAGTCGGTTCTTCATAACCCTTTTCACGGGTGTCGGCGAACATGATACCTTGCATCAGGCTGGTCAAGTTCGAGAACGTGAAGTTCTGGTTGATACCACCGGAAGCATTGAGATCAGTTGTCACACCTTTACGGCGCTGACGAGAGGGGTTAATCGGGTTCGGAGCCACAGTAACGATTTCACCGCCGAAGTCGTTGTAGCTGTTCGGAGCAAGCGACTGCCAGACAGGCGTTCCGGCCTGACCATCCTCTCCTGGAAGACTACCAAGCACAGCTTCCTCAGCAAACGCGAGGCCTGTGATATTGGAGTCGATCTTATTGACCTGTGCCATTTAAGGCCTCCTTACTTTGTTTCATTGTACTCGAAGTCAATGAGCACGTTGGTTTGATAGAATTGGCTCTCTCGACCGATTTCTTGCATACGGACATTTCTGAACCATACACCATTTTCCGATGTCTGACCCTCATATGCGTCGGCCACCACTTTAGCCAATGCGTAAGACTCTGACAAGCCATTTCCGGTTGGAGTGAATATAGATGCGATGGCTGTTCCGGTTCGCACGAAGTTGCGATTTCCAATTCCACCGAGGTTATCTTGTTCCCCTGTTGCATGTCTGATAACGAACACGCCCCAAGGATCATCCGAGGTATCACGTTGATCACGCACGTTGTCCCAATGCAGATCGTAGCCTGTTGTGTCCCATGCGTCTTTCATCATTTTGTTGATGTCGTCAACTGCTTGTGCGAAGGTCAGGCTCATCGGCGTATCCCCACAAAACCAAGTAGCTGAACGTCTGCAGGTTTCAGGATTTGCAGACCGATGATGCCAAACGTCTCGGCTCCATCAATGACGTGAGTGTACTGTCGGATATCCTCTGTTCCAGGAAAGAAGATACCAATGTAATCTGAGAAGGCTATCAGGTCTTGGAATTCCGTACCTTGCCCAAGAGCAGTAAGACCGAACTGACGGACCGTGTTCGGAGGTACGAAGACCGAATTCGTAGTGAACTCTGTATCCGCTCCCGCTTGGGCTCCCCACGGCTTGTCCAGATCCGCCGCCACTTCTGACTTGCGAACAAAAGTAATCGACCGCCCGTTGGCAGTGACAAGACGATCTGCTGTTGCTGCGAGTTTGACGTAGTCGACCATTAGCGATAAACGCCTCCCTGACCTGAACCTTGTGTGATCTGGCGCATCAGTGCGTCAGCCTTGGTTACGATAGGATGCTTCGCACCAGTAGAGCCAAGGCCGGAACCAGAGTATTCAGTCTCAGTTTCAATCGGTCCAACTTTCTCCCGCAGTAGCTTGATGCCTGGACCATTTGACCTGTCGTTGTTGAGGAACAGATCGTTGGTCAGGCTGTACCGGAGATATTCGGCTGTGGCTCGCTGCAATTGAATTGGCAGCGCCACTGGATCGACGATGAAATAGTCAGTCGGGAAGCACAAGGCTTGATCATCAGAGATTGGAAGTCCAGGAGCCAGCTTGCCCCAGCGGATATCGATGTATTCTGTGGTAAGACGCAGGAGAGGCTCTGTGGTGGCTTCGTCAGGTGTGCCAGCGTCAGCCGTTGTTGTAACGCCACGGTCAGCCCAATAAGCAACATAGTCTACATAGGAAAGGTAAGACTCTGAGGTGGCGAGGCCTGTTGCGTCTTCTACGATGATGGCCATAATGGTTTTCCTTAAGAGGCTGCAATCCGCGCCAGTCGCTTCTTACGAGCGTAGTAAAGCGCAGCCGCCAGTTTACGAGACTTCTTTCTGCGCTTTAACATTTTCTTTCCTTACATTTTAGGGCGAATTTTCTTTTCGCCCTTCTTGGCTTCGTCCAGTGGGGACAGAGGCGGTTGGTCCATCAGCAAGGCGCGGTTCCGCTGGAAAGCTTCTGCGCGAGCAGCACGAGCCTCGTTGGACTTCTTGATGACGTCCATGATGCCGCGTTGGTTAGCCTGCTTGTCTTGACGCTCAAACACCAGACGATTGGTGACCTCGGTCAGTTTGTCGCCGCGTTTCACGAACTCAGCTTCAACTTCGGCCTTGGCCCTCACGATCTCGTCGTAGGCCTCTTGGGCTTCAACGATTTCAGGATGTTTGTAACCCTGCGTGTTCTCTTCGACCTCAGCTTCGTCCTCGCCGCCTTCGTCCTCGACGGTGACGTCAGGATTTTCACGGGAGAACTTCGGAGCCGCATCAATGATGTCCTGACGCTTGAGGTTCTCCAGATCACCGAGTGCAGCAACGGCGTCCACTTTGGGCGCACCATCAGCAGTCCACTGCTCGTCATCCATTGCATCCATCAAGCCGAGCGCTTCAATGATTTTGTCTTTCAGATCATCCATGATATATTCCTTATGGGATATCGACTTCGGCTGCAACAGTCACAGCTTTAGTCGTGTGAAGAGCGGCCCACACTGCATCCTCATCAGCGTACTGAGTGAGAGTGCCTGCGCGTTCCGTAATGAAATCGGAAATCAACGGCTGTCGCTTGACCCGTGCAAGTGCGCGGTGTGAAAGATGCCGTAGACGTGGTGTACCTTGGCGAGCCATGATTACCTCCTAGCCCAAGAGTGAAAAGGGAGCGACCGAAGCCGCTCCCCGCTAGGATTATGCTTCGCGAGAAATCAAGCGAGCAATCTTGATTTGCTTCCGTTCAGGGAAGACGCGCTTCCACGAAGCCGCTGCGGCCAAGACTGCGTTGCTCGGACCACCAGCAGGAGTTGCTCCATCATACGCGTGACCTTTAGGGTGGAAGCCCCAGCGGACACGGTTGTAGAGGATTTCCTGACCAGCGCCGTTACCCGCTCCAGGCTGATTGTCAACCTCGGTAGGTTTGTCAGGCGAGCCCTGTGCGAACACGATAGCACCTGCACCGAAGACCCAGCTTTCGTAGATCGAGCCGGAGACGGGCAGACCGTCGTCAACGATGACTTCACGACCAAGGAAGGTCGGGACAGTGATCGCGTTGCCGTTCACACTGTCTGGGATGAAGTCGATCAGGTTGTTCTTCAGCATACGAGCGTAGACGACCGAGTGGACCATGATCATGGACAGATCTTCCATGCTGTCGCCCATTGTCAACGTAGTGTCGACGAAGGCTTCGGCCGAGAAGTCAGTCACGCCAGCAGTGTAACCGACGCCAGAGATGTCATTGGTCATGTCGTTCTGAACGTGCTCAGTGCCAGCAGGAGCAGCAGCGTTATCGGCGAAGATGCCGTTCACGACACTGACGAAGCAGGCTTGCTGACGACGCACCCAATAGTCCGCAACGCGCGACTGGATGGCTGCGGCAGGGTCATCGCCCGACATCAGCTTCGCCAGCTTGGTTGCAGTCCAAGAGTTGTTGCGTTCCAGACGAACGGAGACTTCTGTGAAGGTGCCGATTTTGTTTGGAGTGGGATCGACCACACCGCCAGTGAAGGTATTGCGAACACTTTCATCAGCGACGCGTTCAACGTCGTTGTCCAGGTCGTCATAGGTCGGCATATTGAAGGTAAGACCGCCGCCATTCAGCATGTCAGCCATTTCGCCATCAGCGACCACGGCACCAGAACGGATAAGGCGAGATTTTTCTTCAGTTTCCTTCAAAGCGTAAGGAGTGAAGATTTCGGGGACGACGATGTCCGCGATTGAAGTGTGTCCAGAGGCCATGGAGTTTGTCCTTTCCTAAGATGTTCATGGCTAGAAGATTGCTAGTCCCATGACCAGCCGAGGTTCGGAATGTCAGGCGCGTCCCATGGAAGCGCATGACAAGTTGTTTACATCAAGTTGCAGAAGATTGCAACAGGTTATTTCTGCTGAGTTGCAGCGGGGCGTTCGCCACCGATGCTTGTCCCAGCCGCAGTAGCGAGCTGAGTGGCTAGTTCGCGGTCAGAGCGAATGAGCGCACCTTGCTCGGTCAAGTTCCAGCTATCACCCGAGAAGGGGTTCTTGCCACCATTGACACCGTCGAGACCACCACCAGCGCCGCCACCAGTAGATTTCGGCCACCAGTGAGGACGCAGTTTCTGCATCTCTTTCATGAACTGTCCGATGTCAGATCCAGGAGTCACCCCTTCGGCATCAGCCTTGACAATCCACTTACCAGTGGTTTCGTCTTTCTCGAGGTAGTTAGCTGCCACCAGTTCAACGTCTGCGATTGCAGTGCCGTGAACCTTCATTTCGGCTGCGATTTTGCGGACTGCTTCGTTACGCGAGCCAGTCGAGATAGTCCCGGTCAGCTTGTCGTTATCAGCGGTCAGCGTGGCATTGGTATCAGTCAGTTCATCGATCTTGCGCTGGAGCGGAGCGGTCTGTTGCTTGAGACGACCTTCAACAATCTTGTTGATAGCCTCTTCATCCAGCTTACCGCCGTTCGTTGCTTCCAGTTCGTCAATCCGGTCGAGTTTTTCCTGGACCTCTGCAGCGTTCATGCCTTTGAATGGCTTGAGATCAGCTTTGGTCTTGGCATGGTCTTCACGCTCTTTGCGTAGACCTTCCTGGATGCGGTCGATGTCCGCTTGGGTCTTCATGCCTACGACACCAGTAAGAACGGCCTTGCCATCCTTCTCAGTGTAGAGGCCTTTCACAGCAGCCGGAACGGCTTCCATGCTATCGTAGATTAGTTCGATCGGTTCCATAACCGGTCTCCTTGTATTTGCGGTCCATGACCACGGTTATTGAGGATCATTCCTCAGAGAATGAAGGCACCGAGCAGAAAGCATCCGCCGCCTAGCATGATTGTGTAGATAGGGTGAGCGACCCAAGCAGAATAGAGCCAGTCCTTGAAGCCTGTCCAGATTTGCATAATGTTCTCCTTATTGATAACCATTGAAGTGAAAACTCATATCTACTGAGCCTCCACTGTTGTTTGTGTATCTCCACATATAGGTCGTCTCTATGGTCGGATGACCCATTACCCATTCTTCGTCTCGATTGAAGATTGATATTCCAGTGGATTTCTGAGACCCTCCTCCGCTAGTATCCTGTGGAATGTAACGTGTGTGAAGTTCTGTTCCGACATCTGTGACCACTGGATCTCTAGTAACGATGACTGTCTGGGCATCAATGCCGATAAGTCTATTGTGATTTCGTATATTGACAGCGGTTCCATCATCTGAGGTAGTGGTGCCTTCATAGAAATAGAACCTGCCTCCACCATCTTGAAGTGTATACTCAAGCCCAAAGAGATGACCGGTCTCACCAGCGGGAACTCTGAATAGAATATCGAAGTTTGCTCCATCCGCGATGGCAGATACGAAACCTGAACTGTCGAAGACTAATCCATTGTGAATCTTACGATGCAGAGAAGTAATGATTGTCACCGCATTAGCCTCAGACTCATTCCAGCTTTGCAGTAAAGCAAGCTGGTCGTCGTCTGATTTCACTGGTGCATTCTCATTGATGGTCACGATTACCTTATAATGAGTAGCGACATCAATCCCTGTAGGAGTGATTTGGAAATCTGTTGCATTAGCTGTCCAGTTTAGTGTCCTTGGGTGCGAGGCATCAATCACGTTACCGTTGAAATCTTCGAACAAGCCTGTGTTGATAGTCTTGATTTGAGCAGTCAGTGAACCAGCAGTCGGCACAGCAGACACAGTTCCAGCAGCATCACTGAAGAATTGCACTCCCACAAAACCGTTCGGATATTCCATGACCAAACCGTTAATCACGATAGGATCAGCGATCGGAGTTACATCACTCCGATGGATTTGTGTTATATTGTTCGCTCTGCGACGTTGACCCTGCATTACTCTTTAGCCTTTTTCAAAGCTGACTTGTCATCGTCCGTGTCATCACCATCTTTGTTCTGGTCTGCGCCAGCCATATCTGGTTTTTCTGGGGTCTTGAACGGATGATCCTCCGCATCCTCCAGCTTGGCCGCTTCCTGCTCCTCTTCGAATGTGAGTGCAGTGACCTTACGCTTGCGAGCGAGATCATGGAGCGATTTGGCGGAGATTGGGAAGCCCAAGGTGCGAGCAGTTGCCATCTCAACCATAGTCTGGCCAGTGAGAGGCATCTCGCCGAATTCTTTGTTCGGTGTGACTTTTACTTCGTCTGGGTTCTCACCCATCCACCGAGCGCACGTTCTGAGGATATCTTCCAGCGCCATAGCGCCAGCATCAGCGATTTGGTTAAGATCTGCGGTGCGGCTCGCCACACGGATACGCATACTGTCACCAGACTCACGCTCGCGGCTTGTACTGTCCAGCGTCTGTGCGCCCATCGTACCAGCGCGGCTCTCAAGGTTGTTGATAGCTTCACGCTGTTCTTGGAGACCAGTGCTCTGAACACCGACATATTTCGCATCTGCGCCGAGAGGCAAGTCAATTCTGGCACCAGCACCAGTTCTGACTTTATCGTTCTCCTCGAACGCTCCGCCGATCGTAACAAAGGTATCTTGGCCCTGCATGAACAAATTCTGACGATAATCGGCATCTGCGCGATATAGCGTCAAACAAAGGTTCGAAAGATCCAAAAGGACCGGATCATCGGGTTCTGCGGTGACATCAATCGAATTTACGATCACAAACGGAATTTCGTTGAGTTGACGGCCCTTATAGGACGGTCTGATCATACCAGTCTTCACAAACGCCGTATCTTTAAACAAACCTTGCTGATAGGTGCCTTGTGGGTCGTTTTCCTCGACTTCTCCGATAATCAGGACGCGATGCTGCGTTGTGAGGTCCCACATGAAGCCGTCTTTGCGAATATGGGTCGTTTCGTCCAAAATCACCATATTCAGTGCGTCTTGGGTCAAATCGGTATTGCCTACGTCCCAATTGATGATACGTTCGGCTCCATACAGTGCCAAAATCGGCAAATCAGGCCCATCTCCGGCCTCCATTGGTAAATCGGCCATAATTCCGGTCCGACCGACCAAAAGTTGCTCCGCATTGATCCGACGCAGCAGATCTTCAAGCTTTTCGCCTTTGGATGAGCGAATATCCTTCATCGCGTCCGGCAATTCTATTTTCGGAGGCTGATTGTGCATCATACCAACTGCCATTTGCACAGCTTCGCGCACAAAGTTGTGATAACGCGCTCTTTTCAGATAAGCGTCATAAGCAAGCACACCGATAGCGTTTGCATCGTTCCCACCGAAGCCATCAGTGATATGTCCGTTCGTTGCGGGAAGATATTGCGTCGATCGTGCCTTGACGCGCTTCTCACCCTTGTACGTATCACGCATCTGCTTCCAGTCGGAAACATGCTCGGTATACGATGGGTGGTTTTGTGCGAGAGAGTCAGCCATGAGGAAGAACATACCTCCATCCAACGGGTTTGACAAGCATTTTGTGTCTCCTGAGGGTTAATGATTACCTGTCGTTGTTCCGGTGGTGCCGGTTTGACCAACAGAGCGAATGAAATAACGAACCTCGTCAGCGACGTGGTCCTCAGCTTCGGTATTGATGTCATCAGGATTCTTTTCGTCCCGAGGAAGCACTGGAAGGGTCTCAATAAATGCCGTACAGTTGGAGAAAACGAACAAAGCTGGCTTCTCCCGAGGGAAAATCGCAATAACTTCGTTATTTTCGTCCAATTTCTTGTTCGGACCGGCATTCCTGATGCGCTGTCGCACTTGGGTCCACCCTGTAACGCGAGATCCAGGACGTTTGTCGGCTGCGAGCCACATAATTCCTGGATATTTGTTCCCATCATCCAGTCGGACCTTGGCTTTCATATCCGTGGCGATACAATTTCCGTTTTCAGCAGCAAATATCTGCGAGTCAGCAACGCCTGCTCTGACACGACACCAAGTGGTGCCTCTTTCTCGCCATCCCCACTCCATCTCCCTCTGAACAATCCCTTCCGAGATCTCTGAGGCAAGAATATTAAGCCCTTCGTTAGGACGATTGTCGTGGCATCCGTACCATTCTCGAATCCGAAATACATCTCCCCGAATGGTGCTTCTCCAACTTCCATCCCGTAGCTGTATGTCTTCTCCATTGCTGATTGCCCACCAGCCCACAGAGAAAGGCTTTGACGCGCCCCAATCGAAACTCCTCGTAATCTTCCAATTGCCAGGAATATCAAATGGCAGAACCACATTGTACTTAGGATCCCATACATCATCGAACATGCCGCCGGAGACGATATCCCAAGAGCCGTCCAACCAAGCCTTCTTCTGGGCTTCGTTATCCGCTGACGCGGCGATTTTCTGCTTATAATCTGGATCCGCTTCAAGCAGAGCAATATTCTCGTCGATGTGGGACTTGATGCTCAGCCTGCTAGGCTCACGCGCACCATCCTCGTCCATGATATCTTTGCGGACCACCATATTCAGGCTCTGTGGTTTGAACCTGTTCTTCACCCAATTGTGTCCCGGACCGCTAGGGTTCGTTGTGGCCCGACACATACGCGGCATCCCCTTCTGCGAGGAGCGGCAAGTGGACATCATCTTCTTGTAGCCCTTGTCGTTGGGCCAGTTGCAGAGTTCTTCCCACCCGATCCACGGATATTCATGGCCGTGGTAGTTATCATAGTCTGACTCTTTTGCGAACTGACGCAGAAGAAGCTGCTCTCCTGTCGGCCAAGTCCACGTGTGTTCCGAATGGTTGAACTTCGCCTGAGGCCAAATCTGCGGGATCCATTTCTTGGTCTTCGAGATAACGTCAGTCAATTGCTTGTAGGTTTGCCGGAACAGAATTCCCTTCCATGCTGCCCCGTATCCCTTGTCTACGTGCATACAGAAAGACATCAGTAGACTGTCGGTCTTACCGCCGCCACGGGTTCCCTCAAAGAGGACCTCGAAGATTGGTGTCGCCGCAAGAAATGCTTCCTGCGATCCAGGCATGGGTCTCCAGATTACATTCTTTGGATATTGCTTGGTCATTAATCCATCAATCCGATACGGGTGGCTTCCAAGACATTTTTCTTAAATTCAAGTAACCGAGCCAGCTTTTCTGCGTATTCTTTCCGTTCTGCTTCATTGAGAAGCCCAAGAAGCTGCGCCATTGCTACCTCACAATCTTCGCGAAGCATAGTGGCATCTGCCAGACTTAGGTGAATGATCACATCAGGAGGATTATTGCTCATTGGGTCACCTTAGCTTTTCAAGGTCGCACTGGCAAGCCTCAAACTCTGCCGATTTGTCGTGTATCGCCATGTATTGCCAACTTGGACAATAATGAACTCCTGTCTTACCTTGTTTCGTGTAGTGCAGATGTAACCTCGCCTCATGGTCTAGGTTCTCTGCCGTTGAAGATGGTAGCCCTTGTTCCATTCGTAAAGTCCTCACAGGATTATTATGGGCGTGGATCAACCTAACTATGCTCTTTGGGCTCACTTGTAAAGCTGCCTGTTCAATCGACTGTCTTCTCGTGACTGGTATATCGTAATGATCTCTATGGAACCAGTGCTTACCGATCCCTACCTGCGCCGCCATCATATGTAGGTATTTCACGGAGTATGGCAGACAGACCAGATGCCGCCTCCCGTCTGTCACTAGGTGTTGGATTGGTCTTTTTAGAATTACCATTTTAATCCTCTTATATTACATTCATTAAGTCCATACCAAATAACCCTATTAGGACAAATACCTGTCAAGTTATAAAACAAATATTCAACAGGAGATAACAAAAGTGGATATTCTATTATTGCTATAAAGTGAACTGCTAGAGAAACTATAATGAATATGATTATTATCCTAATCATTCAGTGTCTCCATGCAATACACACAGACAGTGTCGCCCGTTATAGTGCAGATTGTTGTTTCTTCATGAGGACACATGATAGGTTCTTCATTCGTAAATCTGATGTCTTCGATATTGATCCAGCGAACTGTCTTCTTTCTCTCAATATAGTGCGGCTGATATGAAGCCGTGGTCTCAACATTGAAATCCTTGTCTAGCCCAAGGAGGTGGCAGTATCCATAATCCGGATTTTGTGACAGAACAAGCCAGAAGCCAGTTCCTCTGCGTGAGAACATCTTCCCGACGAGACTCTTAGTAGTGTCTGACATGCCGAGCAACCTCCTGATTGAGCCAGTGAACAAGGTCCGGCGACACACTGCGGATACTGTCATGGAACGTGTATCCATGCCAGTCTACGCCTTGCATCCGCTCACGCATCTCACTTGGGCTCTTCATTACTTTGTGGAAGGTGCGCAACTCGCCAACCGTAACGATCCCTGTCATCAGATTGATGTCGATATCACTGTCCTTGGATATCTTCGCTCGGAACCGATACATCTCCATCTGAAGTATCTTGTGTGTCAGATAGAACGTACAGTGATTAAGTACACCGCTCATCGTTTCCCTCCCAATCGATATAGCGAAAGCGGCCGTTGCTACGCTGAACGTGGATCGCCATGAAGTGCCACATCGGGACCTCTTTTGCTACGTAAGAAGCCTCAGGAAATGGTTGATAGATCACCTTCACCTTGAAGCAACCTCGGAAGAACCAGCATCCCTTGTCCACATTATAATTGAAGTTCCCGTCCCACCAATCATAATTCTGCTTCTGAAGAGTCATCCGCGTCTCCACGCTAACTTCGAGAACGTGGTCACCGTTCTTTTCATCCCAATCAAGATGCTCTAGTGCCTTGTTCCATAGATTGTCTACTTCTGTCGCTGGGTTCATCGGTTATCCCTTTCAAATCGTGCCCAAGGAGGCGGGCGCGCACCACGGGTCTAAAAATCTGTTCAGTCCGATTCTCTGAGGTCTACAATATTCTCATCATGTATGTACGCATTTAGCATATCATCATGGAGCCTATTGCCGAACGCATTCAGGGGCGGGTTGGCGTTCTTCTTCCTGTCAATCATAGCGCCGACTATGACTTGCCACTGCGTCTTTGTGCATTTGATAATCAAAATCCTGGATCCCTAATAGTGTTCTGGTGTTTATTTATTTTAGCGGGTTGGGTTTCGGGTGACAAGTGTTTTGTGTCTTTCCAGGATTGGAGGGATGTGGTCTAACTCCGGCTAGGCGGGGTCGCACGTAGCACAGTCCGTCTCAGGACCGTCGAGGGGGCCGGGTCTGTCCGGTCGGTGGGTCGGGCCAGCTTGCGCCAGCCCTTCCCTTGGTGCCTTGTGTTACTTGGTGGCCACGAGCCAGGACTGGTTCGTATTGGCCATCCATGTAGGCATGTTATGCGCGGCCCATCCACCGCGCGGCGGTGCCACGCTGCTCGCTGCTGCACCTGCTACCAGTGCCGCCTTGAACTGAGCCAGAGTGAAGCCAGCCTTGTGCTCCTTGGCCAGTGCCACAGCCACGGCTTGCGCGTAAGCACGGTGTGTTCCGGGGCGCACGGGGGGCAGGGTGCCAACGGTAAACAGGGGGGCTTGTGGGGCTGCTGCTTGTGCTGCCTTGCTGCCTGTGGCCTGCTTGGTAGTGGCCACAGTGCCGCTGCCTGTGGCGGCGGTGGCGGCTGGTGCCTTGCGCTTGGTTGCGGTAGGGGCTTTCTTGTTTGTTGCGGTAGCCATTGTTAGTTCCTTACTTTGGTTGTGGCCAGTGCGTTATTGCTTGGCCTGCCCTTAACCTAATGCCGAGCGCGGCATATGTAAAGTAAAAAATGCACTAAGGTCGGAAACAGTTAGTTTCCAAACAAAGTACAATCCGCCTTAATTCTGCCCTATTTCTAGTGCATAACAATAGGACAACCAAAACAAAGGAACACACAATGTTTAAGCGATTTGCAAAAAAGACCCCTGCTACTGCACCCGACCGCGCCTATGTAAAGGACCGCTATACGGACAAGGTGATTTACACCGGAACCGTTGCGGCTTGCCAGCATTACGTTGATGCCTTTGGGCTTTGCTATGTGGAGGCGTTTTGATATGGTGAAATTTGTATTGCTACTGACCCTTTGGAGCGCAGAGACCACCGTGCCAGAGGTTTATGTTTTGGACCATGCCTTGACTGGCGAGGATTGCATAGAACGGCTGATGGATTTCTACCAGCCTGATAGCGCGGGAAGCCTGAGTTGCGAAGTGGACCACGGATGGAAGGAGGGAGAGGAGTGATCCTCTTCTTTCCTGGAGATGGAGATCGTCTTCTTCTTCGTCCTTCGGATTAACAATGTCGGCGAAAATCCGTCGGGGATTATCGGTATCGGCGAAAAACGAGGTGGGAGCCCAAGAGGAAGCGAAGATCACCAGTAGGCTGAGAGGATTACTCCTCTCTCGCCGCTTCCTTGAGGCCGAGCATCGTGGCGAACAGGATCACCGCTTTGTATGGCTCTTCGCCTTTCAATTTAAGAACGTTTCCGTCGTAGTCCTCAACTGTCGTTGTGCCGAACTGCCGAAGAACTTGGTATTCAGGTTTCACTGTCGGGTGCTTCTGCAAGTCCCACCAGATAACTTCATTAAGGTCTGCATCATACGTGCAGAAGTTGAAACACCCATCAATGAATTCCATCAGCTGATCCTCCTGTCGGTGGTCGGGCAAACAGTAATCTTGCCTCCACGTGCGAGATAATCAGCGACGAGTTCGTTCAATTGTGCGCGTGTCATGGTGGTAGCCTTTCGCGTGGGTGTTTGTTTAAGGTACGCTCAGAATAGCATGTGGCTCGGAGTGTGACAAACTCTATTTATCTGCAAAGGACATTTATTTCCAGGATATCTCCATCTCGGGTTATTTCCACGATCTCTGAGATCTACAGATCATACGGAAGAAGAGGAAGACGATGTAGATGAGGACAGAGAATCCTACAGATCTTCAATCCGACAGATCGTGTCGGCGAATTCTGCAGATGGAGTCGCTCCTGGAGACCTCGTCTGATAATCCTTGTCGGCGATTTTTCAGTCTTCCTTGTCTTCAATCGGGAGAGGCCCAGGAGTGACATCCTTCGCCGCTCCGAAACGCTTCTCCCAATCGTCCACATCCTTGGTCTCGGCTGGTGCAACCATTACGCCGCCAGTGTGATTGACTTTCACCTCTTGTTTATCTCGGTATCCCTCGTCGTGCTTCTTCAGTTCCAACTCGATGAGGCGGATAGGATAGATTGTTTCTTCGGAGACGAGGTTGCCGTTGCGGTCATAACTCTTCTTTGTCGTCCCATTGAACAACAGGTTTTGATGGTGACCGATAAGCTTCTCTTGATACTCCTGCTCTTGCATGAGCATGGCTTCTGCGAACTCTTCGTCTTCTTCCATGTGATGTCTGACAGTCTGCGGAGATACTCCTGCTGCGGCTGCTGCCTCACCCATCCGTCCCCATTTCGCAAACTCCAACAAGAACACTTCCTTGGCCTTGTCGTCGAACTTTATACGAGACATTCTTATCTCTGTCCGCCATTCTCCAGTGACGTCATCAAATATATCCACTTTTTGGACTTTCGATCCGCGACTGATAAGGGAGCGGGGTCGTTCTCGCTGCGAGAAGTTCTCGTCGTATTGCTGAGCATAATCTGTTTCGTCAGTCATTGTCATCTCTCTCATCAGTGTGCGTGCGAAGGAAGAATAAGAAGATCCCTCCATTAACAGTAGTCGTCAAGCCCAAAGAAAGCAAGCCTCATTATTTCCAGATCTGTCTGTAGTATTTCAGTAGAGTCAACCCTCAGCCAGCTAAACCGTTGTTTCTATTACTAATTCTATTTTTATTAAATACTAAATAGAGGTATACTTCACTACTCTACTACCTTCCAGCCAGCTACCTGACCTCCCTTGGGCATTTACCCTGCAACCTGCGTAAGCCAAAAAAAGAAGTACCAATGTATTGTGCTCAAAGAGAAAACTAAGCCTTTACAACGTCTTACGCATAATATATCATGTCACTTTATATACTAAGAGGTACTCACCATGCACCGACATAACCGCTTCCTTCCTTTAAGACCGCTCGGAGATTATCGTACACATATCGACAATCCTGGATCGACATACCAACTGTATGACCACAGGAACATGAAAGCCCAAGTGATACTCTACCACTGGTGCCGGACAGACTTTATAAACCATGTCCCAATCGGCGAACTGCATGAGTGGTTATTTGAGAAATATCCAGAAGTCACCAAACGACAAATGGGACGGACCATTCTGCAGGCTTCTACCTATGATCCAAGGCACCTGAAAGGCGTAACCAAAGACAACCATAAGGCGACCATGATTTATATCTGGAATGATCAGAAAGACGTGGAGTACGGCCTGGAGTGGATGCTCAGCATGTGGATCTGGAGGCTCGAGAACGAGTGGAAGGATATCCACAAACATGAGAACGACCAGCATCGCGAAATGACTGCCGACATTTTTGAGGACCTAGCTGCGTGCTCGCGGCAAGATATGATGAGTTTGTACGCTGATGAGACTACAAACAGCAGCATATTCGAACTTAACGAGCGTGTTGATTGGATGGCCCTTTGGGCTAAATATGAGATGACAAATGAGAGCAGCAAAACAATTCCGAAAGCACGGGGTGATCGTCCGAGGAGCATGTCATGACGACTTATCCACTCTAACCTACAATGACGTTCGGTTCATGAGTTCTTGTCTGTATGATCGTATAGGAGTGGGATGGCCGGATCCTATCCACGATCCTTTCTGCCGTTGCTCTGGAAGTGAATAGGGTAGCGGCATGAGGGCTGGATGAGGAGCCGAACTCATCCTTGAATATGTCATATGTGAGGAAGCGTTTAGCTTCGTTAAACCAGACGTAGAAAGCTGCACGATGACCGAGTTTCATTAGTTCACCATCTTCGAGAACATGTTTTTCAGACCGCCTTCTTCCTCGTGCATTATATCGAGGGATGCTCGTCGACGAAGAAGTGTGAAGATCTCCTTCTGGATTGTGGCGGCTCGGTCTTGGCATTTAGCGGCCTCGTCCTCGCGTTCTGCATCCAGTTCCACTTGAAACTGAGCGAACCGGAAGCTCAGTTCACTGTGCAGTTTCTCGACTTGTTTGTTTACATCACAGAATTCACACATATCAGTCTTCCTTTATCAAGATGAAGCGGCGTTGCTCAGTGTCATCGAAGCAGCCATTGAAGTTGGAAAGCGAGCGAACAAAGCGTGTATCCGTACCTTGACGAGAATGGAGGATCGACCATTCGTCTGTATCTCCATTCCAGATGATATCGTCAACACGATACAACCTCTGGTTCTTGAAGTGCATGTATATTCGACCAATCATGGTCGTATTGTCGTTGGCTCGTAGCTTCTTGCTATCCAACCTGCTTCTACGTATAGTATCTGACATGTCATACTCCTAGAATTGCTGATTCTCGTTCTTCTTCACTTAGAGCCAGAAGTGCGTTGTAACATTCTTTCTCTACGTCAGTCATTGATCTTCCCCACGAAGGGTGTGGTTCATCGTAATATTGCCCACAGTATTTGAGATGATGATCTTCTGTGTTTAGATCATCTGTAACGATATGCAGGATACCGCCGACAGATTGTTCTTCATATAGGGCAACAACTGCCTTTCTGGCACGTTCATAGGAGTTCTGCGGACGTAGCCGCTGCACCCCTGCCAAGCCAGCGCCATCCAGCGCGTCCGCAGAGCCTTCTGAGGCCTCCTTGACAAGTTGCATTAGGGTAAGGTGGGCAATACGCAGGCTTGCATCGCTGCCAGATATTAAATCAACGCTGAGACCAGTGGGTTGATGCACCATCTTCACCTTATCGAACATGTAATTCGGTGCCGCTCCTCTACTATCAAGAACAGCGTGGCAGTGCTGACATTCTCCTCCCAATACGAGTGGAGCATGACGTCCCGTAGGACTTTGTTTGCAGGTTGTGTCTACCATGACCACATTCCATATATTTGAAGTGATGCAGCCACAAACGCGCAGATAAGCGTGACCACAGCCCAAAGGATGAAACCTGACTTGTCGTTCGGTGTTTCAGGATCATGCCGTGCAAACACACCGAAGAAGAATGCAGACATTATCCACATAAGGATTGAGATTGCAGTAATCATGTGTTCAGCATCCTTTTTATGTTGTTCGCCATGCCTTTGCAGAACATACGAAGATCCTCGCGTTCCCGACGCAGCTTTTCAGCCTCTTGGGTTTTCTCAGCGAGCCTGTCTGCACAAAACCTGAACGCTGATCTCGCAGCGGTTTCAGTATTTTCTGGATCAAAGCCAGCTTCCTTAGCAAGTTCGGCCCAAGCGTGTCCATCATACAGTCCCATCAGGATTGCTCCTTGAAGCGACGCCACAGATAGTCGGCACACATCCAGATAATTACTGCATCGGCAAACATAAGGAACCAATTACCCTTCTGCCAATCGGTCCATAGTAGATACGGCCCAATGACACAGGAGCAAGCGATTGCTAATATAATCAGTGCGAATTTAAGCTTCCACATTTCAGTCACTCCACTTCATGGGGCAGGCGGTCAGTATCCACCTTACCAGTTGAGACAATCGTTGTCCACGACGTATAGACCTGAACATCCACCAGTGGGATCTTCGCAGAGCACCATGTCGCTCCATCATTATCGGACCCAAGGAAGAGACCACACCCAACGAAGGCGACACCATTCAGCTTCCAGACTGGGCGTCCAGGCTTGAGAGCAGCTTCTTCATCGACCAGCAGGTTATCACCCTGTGGGAGAACGAGGCCGACCTGTACGATCTCGACCTTATGGCCGAGCCATGTCATCGCACGATATACCGAGTTGATATCGTTCTTCTTGACGATACACTCTTCAATGGTCTTAATATACGGATTGATCAAGACTCCTCGCATGGGTGTCCTCCATCTGCTGCACGTTGGTCCCACAGACGGGCGTCTCTGGTGTGGCGGTCGGCGTCAGCAGTGTCTCCATCCTGACGTGCCAGACCAGCCATCTCCCAATGCTGATTTGCTTTTCGGCGGCAATCTTCAGCGCTTCTCATATCGCGATTTCCTCACCAATGCGTCCAAACGCTTCAATCTCAAACACAGCGTTAGGCCATGGACCATTGAACTTCCATCCATCACGCTGTTCTTTCGCAGCCTTGATGAGATGAGCGTCGGTACAGTTGTTCAACTTGCTGAACCACGGCATCGTCTTGAACTTCGACGTGTTAGTAATCGTGTTCAGCAAGCGGCGAGGAGACTGTGTGCCGTTTTCACGGATCCACAATTTTACTTCTGAGATGTCATGCGTCATTTGGTAGCCTTCCTAAGTTTGCTTGTATTCTGATAATAGCACGGGTAGTATTCCGTGACCAGTTCTATTTATCTATCGTCACTTTGTATCCAGATTGTGTTATCACACCAAGATCTGCATCACCTCTCTTATGTGTGCCTCTCCACCAGCGCAGCTTATTACACTTGGAACACCGTTGTCTCTTGTTGGCTCTTCCAACTTCCAAGAAGGTATGGTCACAGACTTCATCTCCACCTCGCTTAGAATAGCACCAGTGTCCCCTGACGCCATGTTCTCTATGACGTCTCCCGCTGTGATCTTCCCGCAGACTCTCCAACTTCTCTTTGTTGACGTACACAATGACGGTCTTGTCCTCGTCTCCCTTGGGCATTGTGTTCACGTGTCTCATGGGATCGGAGTAGTCTCCACCTTCAAGCTGTTCTCTCCCGTGGATCAGACAATAGCAGTACATATAGTAATAAGCGAAATGTTTCAAGACAAATAGATAAGGACCAAATTCCTTCTTCATATCGATAGGAACTTTACCTTCTATGGCAATGCGCATCTTAGGATCTATGTAGTCAGCATCGAACCCAAGAGCGAGAAATTGGTGCTTATGCCAGTGTTTTCTTGGAGGAGGATCATATTTCATTGGATAGAGAGTTTCACGTATCAACTCTTGAGACTTCAAGCCTGGACCGAACATAATCTTAGGGAAATATCTACCATCTCTGTCTCTCATCTGACTACAGAAATTACTGCCTTCAATGGTGTAATCAACAAAGAATAAATCTCCGTGAGAGCCTCCGCTTACTCTGAATGAAATAGGTTCATGGTGATCTGTCTTAACTGAACAGTATCTATGGAAGATGACTTCTGGATCAATTTCTTTTATGGAATTATAGATGTCTTTTGAAGCAGCATTGTCAAAATTATAAAGTCTCATGGTAGCCTCCTTACTCTGAGTATACCATAGCAGGCGGGGCAAGACAAACTCTATTTATCCTGCCCCGACAACTTAGGCTGGAGGCAAGCGGTTCGCTTCCAGGATCGGCATACCAGCTTCGGTAGGGATATAGATCACTTGTCCGGCGTTGCCTTGTTCTTCCAGCATCCGGATATAGAGGTATCGCAGATAGCCTTCCGGACCACCGAGACCCTCGGCCAGTTCAGCGTTCGCCTTAGAAGCAAACTCTGCCCGTGTCAGTTCGGCCTGACCTTCCAGATTGCTGGCATCCAGCTTCGCTTGGGCTTCCTGGACCCGTACTTGCCGCGAGAACTCTGCCTCAGCAAGGACTGCCTTGCCCGACATTTCAGCACCCCAGACTTGGACAGTCTTATATCCATACCAGACGCCTCCGATACCAGCCACGCCCATCGACAAGACGATAAGCATAGCGAACATTGCGATTACTTTTTCCATTTCGTTATCTCCGTTATTACCCAAAGGAAAGCGCAGCGGACCATCCGCTACGCTCGTTGTCTTACGACGCTGTTTCGATATCGAACGCAGTAGGCCATTGATGACGCATCGGCTTGTTCTCATCACTGGCACCATACCGCCGCATGAAATCAGCCATCTTGCCTTCCTGACGACCACGCATAATCATCTGCGAAGTCGGGATCATCGTGCTGGCCAGAATGCGATTCTCCAGGTTACTGAAATCTACACCAATCAACTGGTAAGTGTGCAGATAATCAATAAAATTTCCGGACACAGTGCCTTCCGGCACACCATTCTTGAAACGATCGGCCAGTTCAACCGGATCCATGTCCTCGAACTCTTTCAGACGCCGCTTGATCTTCTTGGCGCGGTGCTTGTGATTGCGCTTCGCAGCCTTGAGTTCATTGGCGTGGCGTTCCTTGATCGCTGCCAGTGAAGCATCGCGGTCCCGATCTTGCTTCGCCATTGCAACATCGCTTTGAGCGGCAATCGCTTCAAGGATGTCCTTGTTCTGGCCGACGATTATCGCCATGCCTTTCTTAGCGTTTGGTGTGTGGCCCATCTATATCTCCTTGATTATGGGTTACTTGAAGTCTCTCTTCATCCTTTCCAAGATCTCTTTAGTGTGAGCATCTTTAATGTGCTTCACTTCCAATTGCAGATCCAGTTGATCATCAATCAACTGGTGCATCTTAACGCGGATCTCTTCCTGCTTGGCGGTATCGTTCGCCTCAACTGCCACGTCAAATTCCATTAGAGCGATCTTGCTCCGCTTGGAAATAGCATCGCCTCTTTGGGTGATCTCAATCAATTTTGCTGCGTCTAGTGCCATCTTTAGTTCCTTTGTGGTAGCGGCGGTTAAACCTTGGGGCGGGACGCGTAAGGTGGCCCAAACGCGCCCCACCAGACAGTCACCTGACCTTGCCGTAGGCTACCACACCAGCCAAGGCCAAGCGACGTCCCAGACCGCTAATAAGCGGTCCGCAATAGCCGCGCTCTATAGTCCCGTGAGCATGAACGCGGCTGTTTCGTTGGCGAGAGGGTAAAGCAATCAACTGTCTTCCAGACATGCTCCTTACCTCCCCGCAAATACTTTCTTTGAACCTCACCTGATGGGAGAACTCTTATAGTCTTAGGCCGGTTATAACGAACGCGGCTCCGAGACCATAGTTTCATTCAATTACCACTCTACGAGCGCGGTTCTCATACGTTGCTCGCTTCCAGGATGGTTGCGTTTGGACTTCCACAACCACAGGTCCACTATACGACGGGCCGTTGTAGACCCGCCAATCGAAGTTCGGTACTGGCTGCTGAACCGGAACGAATGGCTCAGGCTCAGTGCAAGCCGCCAGCAATAACAAAAGGCTAAAACAAAAGCGCATCTGTGACCACCGTTATTAATCCAAGGAAAACGGACAGTAAACAGATCATGAATCCGCCTCCCTCTGGTATTTCCCGACCTCGCCAGATTACGAAGCCATTCAGTGCAATGAACCACATCGCACTAGCTATAATGTAATCGAGTCCCCACCCAATGAAATTCATACAGTTAGATCACCCCAGCGAGATCAAGGCACGAGCGGACGGAATTGGTTCCGCATTCGTCGCACCAATTGGCACGAGCGTCAGGCTCGCACTGTTGGGTTCCCCTGCAACCAGTACAAATCCCAGGAACAACGCTGTCGTGAACGTTGTCTTCCATCATATCCAACGGATCGTCGTATCCCTCAGCCGTAGCTAAGTCTTCCAACAGATTGTTGTCTGTGATGGGTATTCCAAAATCGTTTGGCATGGTAGCCTCCTAATTAACGTGCTACAAGTATGCACTAAGGACACCAAGGTTGACCAGTTCTATTTATCTGGAGACAATCTTGCCAGCGAGATGCCAGCCGAACCGAGCGCCGATTGCTCCAAAGAACCCACCAAGAATGGCAAGAGAGCAAGTAACTAGGAAGGGGTCGATATACTCGGTGATCATATTCTATCCAGTCGCTGCTTCCCAATCTTCGTACTCAAACATCTCTTCGATGTAAGTCTCTAAGATCAGGATTGTTTCAAGTCTTTTACCGCCGAGATCAGGTCGGAACAGAACACCGACACGAAATTTCAGTGTTCCCTCCATGAGTTCCTGTTCACCGCGCCATCCAGGTGATTGATCGCCCAAGGAAGGTCCATTGTAGTGTCCCACACATTTGAACGGCGTATCACCCCACTTAGGAGAGGGGTTCCAGAAACCGACGCGTAGTCCCGAGGATATATGCACACTGTTCACCATGTTGATTAATGGTATCACCCACGGTAGGCAGGTGACAACTTCATTTTACTCCGATTCTATACTGGTGACCATTTACGATCAGTCAATCTCTTGTTCGGCGGCCCATTCGTAAGCATTGTTCACCACATCGGCACCGTTTGAAAAGAACGTGATAAACTGTGTTTCGCTGAGACTAAGTGATATATTAGCATCGCTCTTCTGCTCACCGTGCTGAACATCAGTGAGTGTAACTTCCTCGATCTCATATTCAGGTGGCTCTCCTGGATCTCCAGGATAATTCAGTGAGGCTGGTGCTGGCGCTTCGCCGAAAGAGATCAGTGTCAAGTCAACTTGACAAAGTACGGTTTTCTCATCTACGGAAACACCGTCTGGTCCCTCAATAGGGAACTCTTCAAATTCAAAGGTTAGGGTCAATGGTAATGCTCCTTCAGATGAGCGGTGATGTCCTCGGCTGCCTGATGCAACTCACTGACTTTATACTTCTTGCCAGTGATCGCGCCAGCCATATCAGCGGCCTTGCGCTTGGTCATCCCGCGTTGCTTGAGACCCACGTGGAGAAGGCGGCAGATGCCTCTTACTTGGGCGATATGGAAGTGCTCAAACTGTTTAGGTTCAGTGATCGTCGTCATGGTAGCCTCCTTAGATTTCCCGAGGAGTGCGAAGTCCCGTGCCTCGGTCACGGTTCCAGGTAAAACACAAAAACCCGCTTCGCTTATGCAATAAGTATAACCCAAGGAAGCTACCTGTGACCACTTCTATTTGTCGTTCATTCCATCCGTCGGTAGTTCGTTCAGATTGACCTGCACAAAACGGGCGATCTCGAAGAACTCGCTGCAAGGACGGGTCCACGTTGGAGATGACATAGGACCATGACCTTTGTAAACAACGACAGGTATCATGGTTGCTTCTTCAACGGCGAAGGTAATGATCTCGTAGCGAGCGTTGGTCTTCCGGTGTCGCCAGTAGCCGAAATTCGGCACGTACTGTGAACTTGGATCAGGTATCGTCATCAGGTATTCCATTCTCCATGAGGTAAAAGGCCCGCTTCTTTACGAACTCGCGGTGTGGTCGTCTTTCGTTGCAGCCGCATACGGTTGATCGGCATTGCATGATACCAAGTTGGCATCCAGGATAGTCTGCGTTCTTCTGGTCGATCCTGGCTTGCTTGATGTACGGATCATAGAAGCCGCCTCTCTTGTTAACTGGCCTGAATGTAGGATCCCATTTTACATGGATGATCATTACAATCAACGCAAATAGGATCGGTCCCCAGATATAAAATGTGTCCATCAAAACGGTATCTCCAATTCACCTAGTTGTTTAAAGATCCGGCCATCAATATCCTGTTGGCCAGTATCCTGTAGCGCCGAGACAATACGGTCGATCATCGGTTGCGATAGCTTGACTTCCTTGAACTTCTCTTGGGCATCTTCCTCAACCCGACTGTCGTAGAAGGATTTCATCCGCTTGGGTAATGCTCCGCCGGAGTGGTAACGATAACCCACCTGAGCGACGTAAGTTGTGCCTTGATCACCATAGTCTGTATCCCAAGGTAGACCCACTTCCCAGCAACTATCCTCATCGGCATCCATGATCTTGTCCAGCAATTCCACGTCTGTCAGTGATTGTAAAGCCTGCATCACGTGGATCTGGTCAGAATATGGCCACTTGGAGGTCCGATCCTCGGTCAGAGTGACGCGGTCTGTGAAGTTGTATGTGAACATCGCAGGCTTATCCATGTCAGTGACACGAAGCCCACGGTAGAAGATGTGATTGGATACACCTTCATAGATCTCGACAAAGCCATAATCGTGGAGCAGTTCACTTTCCGGCATGAAAATGGTCTCATGCTCATAAGCCTCTTCCATTGCATCACATTCAATGACAATCTTGGTCATGTTATTAAAGCCGAAAATTTGTGTATCATCAAACACAGGGATAGAGTAAGACTCCCCGTTTTCATCACGTGTGTTGCTCTCCAGTTCACGGACAGCCATCCACGGCTCCCAATGCTTGCCGAGTTCTGTCGTGAAGGCCAGCTTCTGGTAGGACCAGCGTTTCATCCGAGAGTTGCGTTTCCGCATCCGGATAAAGCCGAACTCCTTACCGCGAAAGTCGTCATCCTTGACGTAGAATTCATATTCAGTTTCACCCAAGAAGAGGCGAAACGTGCCGCCAAGACGAAGGCAAACTGCGATAGCGTACTTGAGACCAGTTCCGAAGAAACCAATCGGGTTCTCCCCTAGCTTCACGTTGATACCGAAGGTAGTCGCTGCCTCCAGCGGCATCAGTCCATGATTTTCAAATAGCAGCATTATTTAATTTCCTGTCGTTTAAACACAAACATATGAGAGGGTGGGTTGCATTCATCACCAGGATGACAGATGAACACAGATACTAATTCATATCTCTGCTGACCTAGATTATTGAGATCGTTCCATGTAAGATCTCGTTCCATGTAGTATTCCCAATTCATATCGATATTCCTTCATATCCATGGTCAATGAACCCTTCGGCCACGAGAGTTGAATTGCGATTGCTAGAAGTCTCGTTCTCATCGAACCAGACATCATAACTCATGAATGTAAAATGTTTCACGTCCAGTAGTGGTTCTCTGCGGCGGTCGCATACGCGCATGAGTAGAGTTCCTTGGCTGGTACGGAAGACGTCGCCATAGAGCCATTCAGTATGGCAGTTGAGACGAACATGCGCTCCGGTCTTAATACATTCTGTCATTGCGGTAGCCTCCTAAGCTGCAACCAGTATGCGCTCAGGAGGCCTCAATGACAAGTTCTATTTATCCCGTAGTGCGCTTCTGCGTGAACTTGATGTTCATCTGGCGACGATGATCTTTCTCGGCGCGACGAGTCAACGCACGGAGAACCTGACGGGTCGGCTCACGCTTGATCACAGGGATCTTAGCGTTGGCTTTCTTCTTGGCCGTGTCGCGATCAATCGCACGGTAAAGGCCAGACCGAGCAGGCTCGGGGAACTTGAACGAGATGTTCCAGTTGTTCATGATCAGCTTCTCAGCTGTAGTCATCGTTGATGAAGGATTATCAGCGCGACTCCCTTTCTTCCGTAAGCGGCGGCGGATCTTCTTGGCGATGCGTGACACCAGTGACATTTATGAAATCCTCTTCATATTGGATTGACCTTGTTGAATTGGCCGTTGAAGGTTGACTTTATCACCTGCGGCTTGGCCTTGACCATAGGCGTCGTGGTTCACTCGGGTCTTACTTGAGCGTCCCTCGCGTGTCTGCAAGGCTGGCAGCATGGCTTCCAATCCCTGCTCAACCAGCGCCATCTTCGCGGTTACGAGATCGGTTCCCGTTCCTACTTGGGCTACTCGAGCATTGATCAGTTCATCCAGCTTATCGTTGATACGCTCGGCGAAGCCAATCATGAAGGACCAGTATTGCGTATGACGCGACTGATCAGACTTGACGTTGAGTTTGAGGAATTCCTTCCAGCCACGGTTCATGCTGTCGTGGATCAAGCCCAAGAGGAATTCGTGCATCTCCACGTCGCCAGCAAAGCCGAAGAGTTCTGTGGTCTTCTTCCCCTTCACAGTCTGAGATCGACCATTCCACGCCTTGGTTCCACAGTAGCGAGCAATCGTCGTATCGCAGTATTTTTGCGAGGGATGCTCCTGCTTCTGTTTCTGCTCGAAACCACCTTGACGCATGTCCCGCTTGAACTGAACGTTCGCGAGGTCCGCCTCGGTGATGCCATGCTTCTCCATAAGCTTTTCAGCAATAGCCAGCGCAGCAATCGCCTCATCTTCGGTTGCGCCGTTCTCAGGGATCTTAGCTCTGAGCGCGGCAATCTTTTCAATCATGTCGGTCATGGTAGCCTCACTCTTCCGGTTGTTGTGCGAGCATCCCTTCCAAATAGTGGTCGGGTGCAATAGAATAACCGAGTTGGATCAGGCTATCAGCCGCCCATGCTCGCACGAGGTTGATTAGGTACATTGAGCGGTCCTTTATTGTGTTATTTAGCATAACCCAAGGACAACCCTGTGACCAGTTCTACTGTTCGCCAAAAGTAACAGGCGAGAGTGGAACCTTCATCCACTTGGATTTGTTTTCCTTCGGAGAGCGGCACTTGCTGTCCGGCTTGGTGACGCGCCAGAAGATACCAGAGTTGAGTTCCAGCATGACGTCGGCCTTCTCGACCTGACCTTTCTTGGCCAGCACATGGATCGACTTCGGCTTGCAGGAAGGATCGACGCGCAGTTCGGTCAACTCGACAGTGTAGGGCAGAACCTCTTCGATCTGGTCCTGAGGGAACGCTTCATAGTTTGCGTCCACGCCTTTCATCTCTAGGATGAATTCACCATTGCCGTTCACGCCACGGTAAACACCGAAGCGGGGATTTTCTTCATTGGTTTGATAGAGTACGTCCATCGGGATCGTTTCCTTCTTGGGTTGGTCGTGATAAAATTGAAAGTCCTCTGCTTCCCGCCACTTTCTGTCGTGGTCAGTACAGTGCATGGAACTCTTGTAAGTGAAGCGGATATACCATCCAGGCTTCGGCTTATAGCGACCGCGACCCTGGACATAGTTGTTTCCCCAATTGCGTTTCGCGTAGTAGGGAACCTTATCGTTCTCGTCGAAGTAATCCACTTCCAGAACGATGATCGGAGATTTACCGGTCTTCAACCGTACCTCGTCACCAGTCTTGAAAGGTGGGTCTGTCATGTAGCCTCCTAACTATTGAGCCTTTATAGTACAGCACGAAGCGGCATATGACAACATCTACTTGTCCCAAGCAGGTGGGGCCGATGGAAGTTCCTATCCACCGACCCCTGTTGCTTTGATTAAAAATCAAGTGCTCATTCAAGAGCAGCACCCGATCAACTTTCAGACCACTGAGATCGCTTCACTCTTATCAACGCGCTCTACCACTGAGCTACCCGCCCTCAGTCCAACGAAAGGGTGTTGGTAGGCGGGACTGGATTCGAACCAGCGACTTCATTTTCAAGGCGATCTCTCGTCTTTCAGTTACTTCGTTTCTCACATTGAGGGGCATAAGTCTCTCAAGTATGAGTTACGGGAATTGATTACCTCCTTGGAGTTTTCCACCCGCATAATTCAGTCTCAGTCTCAGTCTATCCCCTATGGGATCAGTTTAGCCTTGGATATATCCGAAGATCTCCTTGGCAATGCTCAGATCAGTGACCGCGACAGTGTTCGCTCGTTGGCGAGCCTTCTTCACAGCAGAGATCATTTTGTCACACCGAAGCAGCATGGCCGATTTCTCGTGCGGCGTAATCATGCTCGAAGTGTGCGTTGTTTCAATACGGGCGACAGGAACGTCTTCGTTCCATTTCTCCACTTGGGCCGGATGCTCCTTCGTGGGTTCCACCAAGATGCGCGACTTGAGCGTCTTCTCAGTTTTCATGGCCACAGTGGCTTCCGAACGGTAGACCCCTTCGCCGAGGTTGGCGTCCGGTGTCCATTTGATTGACATCTCCAGCGTCGGAATGACCAGGATCATTTCGCGGACAGCTTTGAGGCGGCTCTCCATGCCCAAGAGGAAGGTCGCAGGGACGTCCTTCATGATGGTCGTACCGTCAACTACGAGGTCTGCCTTGGCACGGCCATTGGCTTCTTCGAGTTGCAGGAGAGCATCATAGTGGCGACCAACAGATTTGAAGGCGTGATCAAGCTTATCAGCGACCGTAGTCACCATTTGCTTGCTCTCGGTGGTGTTTTCACCTTCGCGTGAACTCTCGAAGAAAGCAACCGTCTTGGATGCTCCGCGGAAGTGTTCCGCTTTCTTCGCAAAGACCGTGCTGGTCTCCTTGGTCACCGCTTGCGCGGCATTGGTTGTGTCAGCCATCACGGCCAACAGTTCATGGAGTTTTGCCATCTCTATATCCTTTGGGGCTATATGTTATTCTGAGCCTACATACTACGCACGGGCGCGGGGCAAGACAAACTCTATTTGTCTATCAGAGTGCTTTTTAATCCTCCTAAAGGGCGACCGTTGTCTGTGAACTCATGGTAAATCTCGATAGTCAAACCATTGGTGCTGTCGTAGGCTTCCAGATCAGGGTGATCTTCTGCCCACTTCTCTATGCGAAGGTCTTTCATCCAGTCCCAGTTCATGAAGAAGCTGTCTCCCCCACTTCTGAGGAAGGTAGCCCACGTCTCTCTAGCTGGGATCGGTACTCGTCCGCCCATTGCTTTGAGCAGCTTGTTCTTCAACTCTTCGTGCGTCATCGTTCCTCCGCATTTTGCGTAAGTTCCATCGAATGGAAGCCAAGTTCTTGTTGATCGCTCTTAGAACCTCAACTTCAAGATGATGGCTATCATTCATTATCTTAGATTGCTTAACCATGTGTCCTCACTATGCGTCCACTAAGGCTCTCCTTATGACGCTGTTGTGTTCAGGCAGTGCCTTCTTCGCCCACCTGACAGCCACATACTTGTGATCGTCTGGTGGTCGTGGGCATATCTCTACTATCCAAGCGTCGGAGATGTCTGTTACCATTCCCTCGAAGACGTACCTCTCTTGGGTATCTTCGTGTTCGCAGTCAACCTTGATCCAGTCTCCGAGAGACGGTCCCACTTTATATTGCCAAGGTCCCCAACTCATCTTGTTCTCCTACAGATCGAAAATCAATATATCAATGTCGGCGATTTTAAGAAAAGAGATCCAACTGCTCTGCATCCATGTCATCGGGGTCACGGAAGCCCAAGAAGGTTGGAAATCTCGGCTTGTCTTTGATGCCGACATTGAAATACTTCATTTTTACGATTCTATCAATATAGTCTTGTCGGCGATCCCACACTTTTTGGCGGATCTCGTCGTCTAGTCCTGTTCCGACGCGGCATGTGAAAGCAGTTCCGTCTTCGAAGCTTCCGCTAACGCCAATAGCGCCGAGAGTGTCTTTTCCGATAAGGTTCTCTTTATGCCCTGAGCGTTCCGTGTGACCGAGATTGTCAAGCGTGGCTTCATTGGCGTTGTGCATCTGCTCGAAGAAATCTGTGATTTTGCATTCTGTGTCAATCCAGCCACCTTCTTTCATTTTGATACACTCGCACTGAACTGGCGAGCCGCGTCCAAATTTATAGTAAGCATCAGGATCTCTCAGGATAATCCCTTCCTGCCCTTGGGCAATCATTTCCTCATGAAACTCGTTCACTTCGTCCATGGTCTCCAATAACCGAGTTTCTGCCGCCTCCATACGAGGCTGATCGTGACTGCCTATTACCCATTGTCCGGACACTTCTTCGACAATATCAAATCGCCGCTCAAATATATCCGGTTCGTCCCATTTATCAAAAGCGTAGAATGTGAATATATCCAGTTTATCGTAACTCATTACGAAGCTGCTGGTTCTCTGGAAGCATCCCTCTGCTGTTGGGTCACCGCAGATTATTTCCCCATCCATGCCTTCCAGGAAGTCTTTGTTCCAGGCAACCCATGATTGAACCTCGGCTGCTCGCACTGGTTTAATGCTACGAGTCCACGCAATGCCATCTCGAATGAATACACGAATTCCATCATACTTGAGTTGGCCCAGGAGAGGTCCGTCTTCAAGCTTCTTTGCGACTTTAACGGGATCATATTTCCCAGCTAACATTGGCTTCATGTTTTATATCCCATTTCTTAGACTATATTGTAGCATAAGCCGCGCAAGCTGACCAAACCTTTATGTCCTACACCGCCGGAGGCTAATTATGGCAGGGCAGGGCATAGGGCGCGGCCTGTGGTGGTGCGCAAGGTAGGGCAGGGCGCTAACGCTGCTCCAGCGCGTCCGTAGGGCTCCAAACTAAGCCTCATGCCAAGCCATATATTCCCACGGCCCCCAGAAGAAATCCTTAACATTAGGAGACAGAGAGTAAACGACCTCACCAATTTCCGAAAACTCGTCCAGTCCTGTTTTCAAGCCATTCGCTATCATCTGCATCTGACCAAAGCAAATGTCTTCTTGTTCTGGACAAATATATGGAGAATATCCGCCACCGATTCCGTCCTCGGTGTGGTGTTCGAAGATGAAATCGAATATGACATTGTCGGCGATTTTTAGTTTATCGCTTCCTCTTAGGTAAGGGCAGTCAAAACATGGTGCTTTACAGGGCATTAAAAGGGAACCTCTATTTCGCCGAGATCAAGTTCAACAGGTGTCGGCCATTCACGTTCACCATAGACCTTATCCCAAGATGCTCGGCATTTCTCCAGATCACCAAGGTCGTAATGATACATTCGTTTCTTGGTGCGATGAGGCTGTCCGGTCTCTTGATCGTACTCTTCAACTGTTACGCGCTTTTGCATCTTATTGATATGTGGAACAACACGGTTTAGGAATCGACCCAAGAGAGTGGCGTTGCCTCTCCGAGCAAACTTCCACTTATCTGCATACGCGGTATAGTCTTGCTCCAGAGCATCTGTCGGGACATCACGGACCCACGTGTCATGGTTCTGCAGGACACGACCGTCCCACAGTTTATGATACCACCACTCTTCCTCAACGCCCATTGACATGAGTTTCTGTTCTTGCAGCGCATCAGTCTGAGGCACGTTGCGAACTTCAAACTCACTTATATCCACGTTCTGCAGATGGTAGAGCAGCGCCTCATATCCGCCGTTGTCCATCTGCTTTGTTAGTGACTTAAAGAAGGTTGCGTCCTGCTTACGGTTTTCACCCATGTCTAGGACAAAGTATCGTCTTTCATCTCCAGTTGCTCTAATGACATGTGGATCGTTGGAAGCCATGATGAGGTGAACATAGTTGGGATAGGGTTCAGTGTCAATTCCTTTGGCTTCGATAGGTATACTATCTTCGGTGATAAGCATCTTGAGAACACTTTCATGCCTTTTATCGCCAGCAAAAAAAGCTTCATCCGCAAAAAGAGATATAACATCGCGTAAGTGAGCGTTGAAGTTTCCGACAAGGTGTGAAGGATTAGCAACGTGAAGGTGATGTCTTCCAAAGAGCCGTCCGAAGGTTCTCGCGAAATAACCCTTACCAGTACCCTTTCCTCCTCGGAGGACAATCGCAACTTCTCCTGGACTTGCAGGCGTTTGAACAACTCTTGCCATCCATTTAATGAGGTAGTCATAGTATTCCTCCACTCCACTGCATACGTTTTCTTTTAAGTGTTCGAGATATATGGAGCAGTCTCCAGGTATTGGTTCTACGTTAAATCCGCGCCACAGATTATAGACTCCAGGCTGGTCGCCCTGTGGCATGAACTTCATAGTATCGTATTGGCGACGCAAGCGGTGATTAATCCAGTATTTGCCTAAAGGAATATGCACTGGATCACCCTTGTCGGTAGAACCTATTTGAATTTGAATGTTGCTGTATCGGTTGCGGATGTCCTCAAAGCTGGACATTGTGATGCGGCTCCTGTGAAGAACATCATCCTCGATCTCCTCAATAACACGGCACTTTCCTCCGATATTACCGATAATTGCGTGTCGGTCGTTCATCATTGTAAGGTGAGGGTCTTCACTGTATTCCTTGGCGCGTTTGATCTGGCGGATTGCATACTTCTCGGCACCACCTTTGAGTTCGACAACGCTGCCAGCGATCCCCCATTCAGGGTCGGTCAAAATTGCAAATATTACACCGTCGGGGACATTGCAGCGAGCCAGCGCACAGACACAGTCAAACAGCCACGCCGAGCGGGAGTTGTCACCTTCCTTCGGCTGGTCAGGGTGCTGCCCTTGGGCGATAATAACCTTGACCCTGTCAGGGACGTCCCACACGTCCAGTTCACTGAGGTCTTGGATACGCTCAACATTACCGGGAATTTCAACCTTGATACCGTACTCGCCGCCATCATGGCGTCCAGGAGCGGACGTCTGTACTGCTTGGGCTTTTTTGAACTGCTCTAGACTGTAGACATTTTTGGTGTCAAACTCAAGAAGCTTAGAGAGTTCCTTTGTACGACCTTTTTTCAGCTTCTTTGCATCAGGAACATTGACTGTCCCAGGAAGGCGCATGATGCGGTCTACGTTGTGACAGTGGTCGCCTCCGAAAACTTGCTCTAGACGCTTGTTGTAGAGTTCGAACTCAGTCCATGCTGCTTCGGTCCCATCAATCTTGACAGGTTTGTCTAATTTCCAAAATGCTTGGTATCCACCACCTGAGAACAGGATAACGGTCGGCTTCTCGATGCCTTTTGGCAGGCGGTCTGTTAGTACGCTGAGAACTCGTTCCCGCTCCATTTTCAGGAAGCCGGGAATATCCTCCTCGTCTGCTGGAGCCTCTTCTGGATCAATGTCAACATGAAGCCAGTGGGCTTCGAACATATCCTCTTTGTTTGGCTTTTTGACCTTGTCGGACTTTAGGAAAGCGATGTTCGGCTGGTTGACCGTAAAGTAGATGTTCCGCTCGCCATTATACTTGTCAAGCCAGAATAAGCACTCTTCAATGGACTTAGGGCCGAAGGGGCGAGTATCAATGGCCTTGCGGTCTGTTTGAATTGCAGTAAGGAGCCAAGGTCCTTTAGGATAAAACTTCTTTAGGAAGTCAATAGCTTTTTGAGACTCACCCTTCATTCCAGAAAGCCTCCAGTTTATCCGAGGGCACTTTGCCGTTTTCCATCAGGTTGTACCAGTAGCGCGTGATCCCCATAAGATCAGCGCAAGCCTGTTGTGTCCAACCAGAGCGGCGACGCCACAGGAGACACAACTCATGCGGCTTTAGTGGTTCAACAGATGCGACAACCGCAAGTGTATTGGAACCATTGACTTCCATCTCGCTGTAACGGCGACGCTTAACACCAGATAGAGCGGCCATCTGCTTTTGACTGAACCCCATGCGGCGGCGGTAGATCAGCGCCCGTTCTCCCTCAGAAAGGACAATAACTTCTCCGTCTCCAGGCCGTTCGGGAAGTACAGAAGTGCTTCCGCTATCATCTCCGGTCTCGTCATGTTGTCCCATAGATTGTTTTCCTTAATGTGCTTTCCGGACCAGAAGAACCACGACTTGCTCACCTGAGCGCAGACTAGGGCTAGTCCGCCGCGTTGTTCCCTTCTCCAGAGCCACACTTGTTGTTGTTTTGAGAGAGGATGGGTGAACCGAACTGGCTTCACATCTGCTGTCTTGGGCCAATACTTCATCCACTTGCATTCGATCCAACCCCCTATAAAATTGACGTCCGGAATTCCCAAACCAGTAGAAGGGCTCTCAATTGCCAGAGCATCCAATGGCTTGAGTTTTTTCACTAGATTGGAACGGCTTGAAGCTTCGGACATATCGTGAACCCTTATACTAACTGCGGGATTGGCAATTGACAACCTCTGTTTATCGGGGAATTACCTCTAATTCCACTCCCGCTTCACCGAACATCGACTTGGAGATTTCAATCTCTTTTGCCCACCGTTCAGCGTAGTCGCTGGCCAAATCCTGAGACACAACTTTCTTGATGCCATGCTGGATAATCAGTCCACAGCAAGAGCAGCAAGGGAATTCAGTGGTGTAGAGGGTGGCGTCCTCGAACCCAAGAAGAGGACGCTCTCGGTGCATCATCCTTCCGGCTGCGACAAGGGCATCAGCTTCTGCATGGATCACTCTTGGATACTTTTGGGCGCGATCTTCCCATCGCTCAGGACTGTCTTCCACACCTTGAGGAAACTGGTTCCATCCAACTGAGAACACTCTGCCTTCAAGAACAATCACCGACCCCACCTTCGTGGAGGGATCAGGACTGAACTTGCTGGCGTGAACAGCGTGTCCCATGAACATGTCATGGATACTCATCGCTTTTCCACCTTGTCGATCATCATGTACGACTTGTAGATGCAGCGGACTTGGTGCTTGCAGTCGTCCAGAGCATAGTGGTAGATACCCTGACGCTGGATGGTCTTGGTATTCAAGCCAGAGGCGTCGTAGATCGTGCGGGTATCACGGGTGTTGAAGAACTGCCACGGCGGTTTGACACCGACAAACTTGCAGGTCGCTTCCCACAGGACGCTGTCGAAGTTAGAGCCTTGTGACCAAACGAACTTGAAGCGGTTTGCCTTCCAGAAGTTGTTGAAGCCGTTGACCACAGTTTTCAGGTCGACTTGGTTCTGCTCAAGGACGTCCTTGGCTTCCTGACCTTGCTGTTCCCACCATTTAACCGTATTCGGGTCTTTGAAGGCACCAGCGGCAAGCTGATCTTCTTCAGTGATGTTCTTGTAGAACTCTGCGCCCAAGGAAGGTGTTCTTGGGTCAAAAGCGACTGCACCAATGGAGCGGATCACGCAGCCTGCGCCCGTGCCGTAGGTCTCCAAGTCTAACATGCAATGTTTCAAATTATGTTCCTTCTACGTGTTGATGGGAACCGTCTGAGGCAATTGCCCATTCACGCTTCCGGTTGATGACGAGTTTCTTGGCGACTTCCTCCATGAGGTCGAAGCCGTTCTTCTCGCAAATTTGAATGAGGAAGAAAGCCACGTCGGCGCACTCTTCGCCGATATCTTTCTTGCCCATGCCGTTGGAAATGGTGGAAACCAGTTCGGCCATCTCCTTGTTACCACGAATGGCGATTTTGAGTTCAGTATTCGCACCAAACTCCCCCTCGGCCCAATCAAGGACTTCTTTCTGCAAACTCATATCAAGCCTTTCTCTAGTGCTACATTTTCCGGCAGGGAGATAACTCCGTCCCGTGGATCCCATTCGTGCTGAGATTTAGGTATCCATACATTATCGTCGTTACCGACATCGAACAGCCGAGCAGCGTCGGTCTCATGAACCAAGCTGGCCTCTATGTCTACTATTTTCAGTTTATCTCTCATGGTGATTACTAATCCAGATCTAACATGACGCGAGCGCCGCAAAATTTCTACTTAAAGTGAATTACTAATCCACAGCAAGGTATCGGCAGTATGTATAATCTCCTCTTATTTTTGTCCCAGAACAAACCTATCCAGAAATCATACCATGCAAATATGAATTTCACTCTCATTTAATTTCTCCCCAGCTAGGACCGCACTCGGTGTCGACTTTGAATGGAACTAGAGGTCGACATCGCTTAAGAACACAGTCCCTCATAATATCACCGACTGCCACCGCTTCTGCGACCGAGCCATAACTGCCATCCGTTTCATCGTGGACCTGCAATTGCAGATACGCGTCTGTCTTGTCAATCTCGACCAGTGCCAGCTTTGTCTGGTCTGCAGACGAGCCTTGGATCACTCTGTTCAGGGCTTTGTGGGTGAAGTCGTAGGAACCATCGTCTCGTTGTTCAAAATGAAGGTGCCTGTTAAATATCGTCTTGACGAAACCCTTACCTTCGGCCCTTGCTGTCGCAGCTTTCGCCAATGCTCCCACAAACGGCGCTTCCCGATCGAATTTATCCAGTATCTCTTGTCCCTCTTCACCAGCCATCTCCTTATAGTAGCCAGTCCCCGCATCCATCCTTGCAGCCATCGCATCTTGCTTATCTTCGTAGTAATCAATGCGGCGTTTCTTGCCCCATCCTGAGATATGTGCCCAACGAGTAGGCTTGCCGATGTCCTCGCAGAGTTTGGCTCCGCCTTCACCATAGCATAGCCCAAGGTAGATAGCCTTGGAGAACCCTCGCTCCAACTTGAATTGCTTTGGGTTATCAGCCAGCCATGCGTCAACCGCTGTATCACCATTAACGATACGGGTCATCATTTCATGATTGTCTGTACTTGGGTCGTCTCTGTATCGTTTGGCTGCGTCTCTGGCTTTTGGGAAGTCCATGAGGGCGGCGAAGTGTGTTGTCCATCTGGGTTCTTGCTGGGAATAGTCGTTGCAGCCCCAGATTGCTCCTTCTTCAGGGATGAAGATCTTTCTCCATTCGCCAGCAATAATTGGATCACGGTCAGGGCTAGGCTGCTGTTGGAGGTTAGGATCAACCGCCGAGAGCCTGCCATAACGAACACCTTTCTGTCTGCCTTGCTCATCCTCGGCTGCAATCTGCTTGAACGAGCAGTGGATCTTACCGTTGACTGCATACTTGCGAATTGATGCAGCGAAGGTTGTCCTGATCTTGTTTACCTTGCGAGCATGGAGGATAGCCTCCGGCACGGGATGGTCTGCGCCTCCGAGCAAAGCCTTGTCGATCTGTGGTGCGCCAGTTGATGTCTTATTGAGACGCATACCGATTTCCTCAAGCGCAGGCGCAAGAACGTTCGGTTTCCAGATGTTGTCCAGCCCAATGGAGACACCTGTCTCACGCTTGACCAGATCAATGGACTTCTGCTCTTCATCTAGCGCCCACTTTTCAATGGATGCCAGTTTGTCAAAGTCAATCCGCACACCACGGCGACGCATCCTTACGAGAACAGGGAGGACATCCGTCTCGAGGTCCCAGATTTCGCGGAGGCCTGCTTTCTCAATTTTTTCTTCTTGTATTCGTAGGATTTCAAGCGGCGAGGTGACGTCTTGTTCACCATACGCCCCGACAAAGCGAGCGGGTAGCCGCCATAGTCCTTTCTTTGCATCAAGTCCGTGCGCTTTAGCTGCTTCGATGAGGAGCGTTTCATCCTTCGCTTCAACTCCGCATCGCTCACCAATGTTGGCAAGCGAATACGACCAGTGGAGTTCGTAGAGCAATGGGTCTGCAATCTGGATATCACGGAACTTAGCCTCGCGATGCCATTCAAAGCCATCGTTATATCCGTAGTCGACATCGTAAGCGAGATTTGCTCCAACGTACTCTCCTTTGAACCCTTTGATGTTGTCTCTGAGGTATCGCAACACTTCGTCTTGATCCAGGTTGTCGCCGCCCTCATGTCGGAAAGGAAGATAGTGCTTTGGTCCACCATCAAGTGCGAAAGCCCATCCGACAGTGTAGCCATCTCGCATCTGGCCTGTTCCAAGCCCTGCGCTAAGTGACGGATCCCTTGTTTCAGCATCAATCGCTATCCTTTTTACATTGGCCCAAGAGGGAAGGTCTGAGATCGCAGGAGGACGCCAGTCTGCCTTGGGCGTAAACATTGACATCTGGAGGGGAGAGGTCCCATCATTCCTAGCTTTCGCGGCGGCTTGTTTAGTCTGCTTTGCCATCGGCAATGATCTCCATAATTCTTGCCGCTCTATTAGCGGGAATTGAAGTTACGGAGATCTCTTCTAATTCAATCTGTTGTAACATGCACAGACCACGCTTCCTGAATTCTCTTCGGCCAGCATAACCAATTGATAGACCAGAAAGGCAGTGTTCTTTGATCCAAAACTGTGCGTTATCATCGAGGACTGTTCCTTCACACCAGAGACCATACTTTTTCTCTTTGATCACGTCCCATCGACCGATGATTTGTGCCTTGTCATGGTGCAGAAGCATCGGTCTTGTGTAGTCAAACTTCTTGAGATCTTTCTTGAAACTACCTTTCACTGTGACATCACTATGGCTATCGCATTCACCCCATACTGAGGCCCATCCCTTAATGATCATTAGTGTATCCAACGATGAATAGAGCAATATCTACTATGTGTAGCGATATTCTGACACCTTCTTTGACCAGAAGGTCCAGGTCTATGTTTACATTTAGGTAGACCATCAGCCCAATGATTGCCTCTGGAAGTACCAGTAATTCTTCTAAAGAGTCTTCTAAGAAATCTCATTAGTCATCCTTATATCCAAAGGGAGCAGGATGGTCAGTCCCTTTACTGAGTTCTGCTGCGCGGACATTCTTCGCACAATCAAGGGTCGCATAGTTCATTCCCTTGGCGCGTGGCTGTCCGCAACCGCAGGGACACGGGCCAAATGCCTTCATTGCGACGCCTATGGACGCGCTGGATGCCGCGCCTTGGGTGGTAGTGCCACCAGCACGTCCAGCGGCCCCTGTTTTTGCGGCCTGTGGCGCGTTTAAGGCCACCAATGGGCCAAGGGTGCCGCCAGCATCAAGCACGCCCTGTGCGGCTTCTATATGCGCTCCCAAATGGCCAATGATAATGCTGAGGTCTGCGTCGGTACGCCATTGAGCGATTGCAAGGCAGAGGTCGGCCTCGATCATAGGCACAACGGCTTCATCACAGAAGGTTGCGAACATGTCTTCTGCCTTGTCACGAGCCAACGGCCAGCTGTCAACGTGCAGACAACGGTTGTCCCAACGACCTTCCAAGAACATCTCCTTGGCTTTGAGCAGGTAGGACCGCGCCTTGTCCAAGTCTTCGATGCCATTCTTCTTATACCAGCGGAAGGCATACTTGGAAGCGGCGCTCTCGTAGTAGCCGAGGCGAACATCGCCTGCCCAATCCCAATGCTGATACTTCGCTTGATAGTGGTCACCACCGACTTGTGTCGCTCTCATTTTCAGTTCCTTGCAGTTACAGGTTGCTCCGTCCCACAATTGCTTTCCGCAATCACAGGTCTTGACGTCACGGTCGTGACTCATTCCACACGTCCCCCGATATCTGGCATCTGAGCCCAATCGTGGTCCTTGATCTCATAATACATATTCACGATCTCAATGGGAAACAAGTGCGGGCTCTTCAGCATGATTGCCTCAACTTGTTGAAGCTTGGTCTCAATTGAACGGTTGCCCATCATCCACTGATCACGGCAATAGCAGTAGAATTCGAGCATGTCCAGCCCAGAGAGCCAGAGTTTCAGTTCGTCCGGAAGATAGTGTTCTTCGTGGATACCGAACAAGCCCTCGTTGATGTCGAACTCTGCTTCCGCTTGGGCTTCATCGTTCTGGATACCAGCCCGCTTCGCTGGATGAGGCATGTCACCCGTTGTCCGCTCTGGGAGATCATGTTTGATGCAGGCGACGATCAGTTCACGTGGCGCTTCTGGCCACATGATCAGAAGCATTGTGACCATGTTGAAGCTATGCTTCCCGACTGAGTGGTCGCCGATCCCAGGAGCCGCATGTGTCCTCTGAACACATGCTGCTTCACGAGAGTATTTGATGCGCTCTACATCTGAGTTAAAAACGTAGATGGGTCCATTGCTGCTCATACGTCCCGACGCTCCAGCCATTCCACACAGGCTTTGCGCCAGTCGGAAGCTGCGATGCGGTCAGCGTAGTAAGCGGCGCTGTCCATGAAGTCAGGGGCTTCTCGATCTTTCCACGCTTGCCACGATTGCAGCATAGGCACGGCCACCTTCTTGAAGAATTGGTCAGTGTATCCCATCGCGTTGGCACCTTCGTCCATGAACATAGCCAAGTCAGAATGCCACTGATCAATACCAGAACTGACGATTGGAAACGGTGCAACTTCATCGAGCTCGTATGGTGTGAACCCAGCAGAGAGGTCCATCACTGACTCCACCTTGGCCAGTGTGTTCAGATAGGCGTGGAAGTTGGTGCTGATCTGCCAGTATTTGCCGACAGGCACACCGACCCATGAAGCCATGACTTCTTGCAGGAAGGACATGTGAACAGCGTTCGCCCCGTAGGCTCCCCAGACCATATCGTTACTGCGATTGAACACAGTCATATCAAGGTGGCCCTGCGGATTGATCCGGAAGGTGATGATCAGGTTGCAAGGGAAGTCCTTGCCATCCAAACCGAGGTCAACAGTTGCGTCCCACATTTGGAGAACAGTGCGGCGGTCATCGGGGTTCTTCTTGAGAAGTTCAGCGATGGTGGCCAGTTGATCGAGAACGTTGTTCTTGTCGTCCGGCTCAGTAAAGTGGTTCCGCCAGCGATAACCGTAGGCACCATGGAAGTTGATCCCATCATCGGAGTAGTTGGCGATGTTGCTGCTAAACTGTGAAATCCAAGCAACGTCACGGCGACCGGACAGCATCCAGAGGCATTCCATGAAGTGGAAGTATGGGTTGCAGTCGCGATCCGGCAGGAACATGACGCGTTCCTTTGGGTGACTGTAGATCGTGGTCACTGGCATTGGCATGACCTTCACAGGACCGTTGCGGCTGTCTCGCCGCACACCAACAGAGTTGACAACCTTCGTGCCCAAGATGAGGGCTTCCTCCACGTTGCGAACTGAAACAATATCCATTATAGTAGTACTCCGAAATGGTCGAACAACATATTCTCGACCTTGGTTTCCATTGCATGGCTGGCTGTCCCTTGGACTTCCTCCACTTCGATCTCACCATGTGCCAGATCAATGACACGTTGCGCCACTGTCTTCCGATCAAACATGGGTAAGAGTTCACGGTTCGCATCAATCATGCGTTGTGCCGTTTTCGGTGCGATGCCGCCAGCATACTGAACGAGGTCAGCATATTCCTGAGCATCAGCATCCTCGGGGATAGCCATGTAGTGTTCACCAGACTGGAACAACTCCGAACCCATCCCTTTTTGTCGAGCCAAGACACAACAGCCGCGCATCATTGCATCCACGGCCACACGGTTAAAGTGACCGCCGACTTTTGAATAATTGTTGGACCATGACGGGTCGACCAAGACACGGGCTTCGTTGAGATAGTTGTCAACTTGGTCTTTATCCCAATAATCGTGGTGGGTCATGCCGTTGTTCAGTGCAGCGTCCCAGAACTTCTCACCATTGGCGTGGAAGTAGGCATCCTTGCACTTGTCCTCGCTGGTCATGTAGCGGTATTCAATGCCCAAGCCAGCGATCTCGCGCAACTCGTCGGCTCCACGCGGCTGCATATAGTGAACTGCTTCCACCAGTTCGTGAGCATGTTTCCACGCCTTGAAGGTCTGCATGTTTACGAAACCTGGAGACTTCTGTTCCCACTTGGCGTAAGGACGCACGGGGTTCAGCTGAGGATTGACAATCATGGTGCGAGGCACGTCTGCAAAGGTGGCACCATTGAGGGCGCACGGGTGAACACAGGCCAGCCCAGAGAGGCGGTCCTGGATAGCCAGCAGATGACCTGCTCCCTTTACTGCATTCCCGTCATGGATGAATGCAACCTGCTTAACGCGCTTTGGAAGGTCGTACAACTCTGGCCAGTCATCGTTACCGAGATTGTCTTTGTTCTTGCTTGGAACTGGCATTGTCCAAATGATGAGGTCGTAAGCCTCGAGCCGTTGCTTTGCGCCTGATAGAGCAGCGCCACCACGATAAGGAATGCGATCCTTCCGATCAAAGTTCCAGCCCTTTCCTTGGTGATGTGGAATGCCACTTGGGCCGATGCTCCAGTCTGCTGTCTTACGTTGTGCAGGGGCTTGAAACGCCCATACGAGTTCTTTGAGGTGAACATCATGGCCGAGGTCTTGGAGACCGCCTATGAGTTGCTCGGTATGATCAATAATACCGCCGAGGTCCATGCACTTGTGAAGCGCAACCAGTATCTTCATTTGGCTATCTCCGAAAGGTTATGTTTAGCCAGCATAGCGGCGGAGGGCGCAAAAGACAAGTGCTATTTGTCGCCCTCTTCCAGATTACTTTGGTGCTTTGTAGCGAGACCGTGGTCGTCCTTGGCCCAAGCGAACACGCTCATACTTGTCGAATTCACAAAGCTGAAACTGGATATCGTGAGGCGCAAGAGTATCCCATTCGTCAGGTAGAAACAAGTCTTGCTGGAACAGCAGATCGTCGATCACATCACCAGCAGCTTCTTCCTTAAGTGGCTTGGCTTCGTCGTCACCGCTGACCCGTGCTGCACCACGTCTCGCTCCAGGACCAATGGGTGTCCAGCTATCCCAATCAACAGGGAAGCTAAACTGTCCGTCCTTTGGATGATCAACCATATTGTCCCAGAATTTAGTGTAGGTGGTGTCAAGCAAGATCTCTTTGGTCATGAAGCCAGAACCTCCGAAACCATTGATCAACCGCATACGATCAGCAACTTTCTCCCAGCTTTGAGTATCGATTGCAATGCCGACTACTTCCGGGGCTGCCTTCTGAAGAGCCTTGAGAAAATAATCAACCACGACTTCTTGCTTAGGGGCGGAGATGCCTTGGTTCGTGATAACGTATGCGCCCGTGAAGACACGTTCTTTGTCTGCCAGTCTATCTTCCGCAAGTTCTTTCACCCATTCCCAATGGTCATCATCCATATCTTTGAAATCAGTCCAGCCCAAAGCAGAGGCAAATTCATGCGTCCCGAAATATCGGAACGTAGCGGCATTCATGAGAATAGTTTTGCAGGAGGATCCACGATGTTGATCGTAAAATTGCTCCCGTAGTTCACGGCTTGTCCTATCATGATGCCGATGAACGTTGGTGAATTTGTAGTCCCTGAGGATCGAGTCTTCAGTCCAGGGATACGGCAAATCCGCCTCCTTTCGGAGACGGATCTGTTCGCGTTCCTCAACAAAGCTGAAGAACGCATTGACTTTTTCAAGGCCCATTACTCAGCAGCGGCCTTCGCAGCAGCTTTGTCAGCAGCGGCCTTTTCTTTGACAGCTTTCGCTTCGGCCCGTTCTTTGGCCTTGGCTTCCTTGGCAGCTTCGCGTTCCGCTTTCTTCTCAGCAGCGGCCTTCTCGCGAGCTTCCTTGGCTTCGGCGCGTTCCTTTGCCTTGGCAGCTTTCGCCGCTTCCGGATCGGTCAGGCCGTGCTTCTTGTACCATGCCGCCTTGCGAGTTGCGAACTCTTCGTCGGTCGGCTCGGTCACAGACATGATACCCTGACCAGCCCAATTGTAGACGTCCCACGGCTCGGTGCCTTCGGTCTCGATCACGTCAACGATGGTCATGCCGTCTTTGTAGTTCGGCCAGCGATGGGTCCGTCCCTGAGTGCCGTCGTGTTCGCCAGTTTTGGTAATGGTAGAAAACATTTTCTTGTTCGGACGCTTGACCGTCTTGGCTTCCGCCGACTTGGCAAGTCCACGCTCCTTGGGTGGAGCCTTCGCTTTTGCAGCTTTCTTTTCAGCGCTCGCAGCCGCCTTCGAGTGGCGTTGCAGTGCCTTCCAGGTCTGAGTAGCGCCAGCCGCCTGATCTTTGAAACCCTTCACTTCCGCGACGCCGAGGCTGACAGCCACTTCATTGCGCAGGGTCAGAAGATCGTCAACGGACATGTCGGCCAGAGAGGCCTCAGTATATGCGGTGTCGTTGAAGTTGATATCCATTCTGTATCTCGCTTTCTGTGATATTAAATGTTGCCTCGGATTAAGGCATATTTGACCCTACCTTATTCGGATACCAGAGGCAACCACTTTTTGTCGTTCCGAGACAACTTTTAATCGGCGCAGGCACCAGTCTTGCGGCCGAACTCGTCAAGCGTACAAGAGCCACCGTCTTCAGTTTGCATCGCAGCTACCTTGGCCACTTCTGCGTCAGCTTCCTCGTTGCCATCAGCAGCTTTGATCGGCTCGTCGTAGTTGCCAGCCGGACGATAGGTTGTCAGACCTTTGGCACCGTTCTCCCATGCAGACATGTAGATGTTCTTGAAGTCTTCGTATGGGAAGTCAGCAGGAACGTTGCATGTTTTCGAGACCGCGCTATCGCTCCACCTTTGGGCAGTACATAGAACCGCAACATGCTCATCAGCAGTGATGTTTCCATCAGTAACAGTGCGACCCTTATGCCCAAGAACAGACACGCCATAGTCAGGGATAAGAACGGTTTCAACACCGGACTTCATAATGACGTTACGCTTTTGCTGGTAGGCGATGACTGGCTCAATACCTGATGATACGTTGTCAGCATACAGCGAGATAGTGCCAGTCGGTGCGATGCTTGTCAGGTGGGAATTGCGGATGCCGTGCTTCTTGATTAATTTGATCGTGTCTTCCCACAGGCCGCCGACGAATTGTGATGCGAGGTAACGTGTCTCGTCATACAGTGGGAACGAACCTTTTTCACCTGCTAGACGGGCCGAAGCCTGATAGCAGTGGTTCGCAATGAACTCACCAAGTTTGTCCTGGAACTCGATGAACTTTGGTGTGCCGTATGGAAAGCCCATTGCTTCCAGAGCATTGGCGAGGCCAGTAATACCGAGGCCCATCCTACGCTTCCTTTGGGCTTCCATACGTTGCTCTGGGAGAGGGTAGCGGCTCCGATCGATCACATTGTCCATAGCGCGCACCACGTGAGGGATGTCTGCTTCAAGCTGTGCCCAATTGAAGAACCACTCTTCGCCGACTGCTGGATCCTTGATCAGGTATTTCACAGCGTTGAATGAACCCAAGAGGCAGGCACCATAGGGAGGGAGAGGCTGTTCGCCGCAAGGATTGGTCGCCGCGATCTGTTCGCAATAGTAGAGATTATTCATCTCGTTAATGCGATCAATGAACAGGACTCCTGGTTCGGCCCAATCGTAAGTTCCGCGCATGATCATGTCCCACAGGGCACGAGCGTTGACTTCGCGGTAATCCACGCCACCGAACTTCAACGTGAACATACCATCAGCCTTGACAGCTTCCATCAATTCGTCAGTAACAGCGACCGACATGTTGAAGCCGCGCAGTGGACGATATTCCCACGGAACGCTGTAGTCTGAGACTTGCTTGGCACGGATGAATTCTTCGATGTCAGGGTGGTCACAACGCAGAACCATCATCTGTGCGCCACGTCTGTTCCCCGCTGAGGCAGTGCAGCCACACACTTTGTCAAATATACCTGCGAAGGCAAGGGGACCGTCTGTGGTGCTGTCTACACCCTTAATGATGTCACCAGAGGGGCGCAAGGTTGAGAAGTCGTAGCCAACTCCACCACCTTGTCGCATGGTGGTCGCGGCTAGCTTGGCAACGTCCATGATGCTTTCTGGAGGATGTGAGAGGGCAGTAGTACAGAGCAGTCGCTCGGCTTCTGTAGGACCATCCACAAAACTGTCGTGAATGGTAGGCATGACAAAGCAGTTGTAGAGCGTCACGTTCTTGAGCGAACCAGCGCCAGCTTGAACACGTCCAGGAGGCATGAACCGCTGATCCATGGTACATTCTCGAAATGCCATGTAGTGTTCGTGACTGTCTTGAAGGAAACCTGCTACTCGATTTGAGGCCTCTCTGTGATCTTCGTTTTTGCCTCGATATTTCTCTGCGCCTATTGCATCGCAGTGTGGGTTTTGTGGACCAACCATCCGTCGCTTCTCCTGATGTCTCATAGATTACCTTTCATTCTAACGACGGTGACATTGTCAGCCGCTCTGGTTATCGCAGTATAGAGCCACCGCCACTTATCTTTGCGGAAGCAATAACTCTCGTCGAAGACGCAAACGCTGCGCCATTGTGAGCCTTGTGCCTTGTGACACGTCAGTCCATATCCATAAGCAAATTCCTGCGCCTCGCGTTTCTCGTACCAACCGAGATGTTCTTCGGTTCCGAGGAAATGATGTTCGTGGGCAGATATTTCAATCGAGGCTAGACTGTCCTCTGGGTGCATAGACATGAACACTTTTTGGTCCATGACGCCAGTGACATCAGAGACCTCGAAGATAGCCCCGTTTAGCAACCCTAGTTCACTATTGTTTCTAAGGCAAACTAATCTGTCTCCGACTACAGGGTATTTGTCATCAATGCCTTTCAACTTGCGAAGTTTGCTGTTGGTGAGACGTCGCGTCACGTTCTTGCCGACCAAGATCTGATCAAACGAGAGCATAGTTTCGGTGTCAAGCTTTGTCCCTTCTGGGTGAACAATACAGTTATCCCCGTAGTCACCAATTGTCAGAGCAATCTGATTCCGTGTCTCGGTAGCCATGCGGATAATAGGGCTCTCACCTGCCTGCCTGTGAATGTCTGTAAGCATGACATCAGGCTTTACGTTTTCTGTGAAGAACCCAGCGCCACCGACGGGCGGCAATTGTGCGGGATCACCCAAGACAAGAACAGGAATTCCAAACGACAGAAGGTCTGGTCCCATCTGACCATCCACCATTGAGCATTCGTCAATGATCACAAGGTCGGCGTCTTTGATAATGCTGTCTGTGTTCAGTACGAAGAACGGCTGTTCGGAGTTGTCGCTCTCTGTCTTGATATCGGCTCGCAGTCGTCGTACTTTAGAATGTTGCTCAATATAGTCATCCTTCATGTTAGATTGTTCGAGTTCTTTGACGAGCATCTCGAGTTCGTGTTCGAGTTCTACCAGTTTGACGCGGCTCTTGTCCCGAGAGTGGTAGATTAGGCTGTGAATAGTGCAGGCGTTTTCGCAGCCTTTGGAGCGAAGAACATGTGCAGCCTTGCCAGTGTAGGCAGCGAATATGACTTCACCTCCGATACCTTCTGCGATGTGTTTGGCGAGTGTTGTTTTGCCTGTGCCAGCATACCCAAAGAAATGGAACACTTGTTTGTCCCCGCTCTTGAGCCATGTGTTCACCTTCCGTAAGGCGTCTTCCTGCTGATTTGAGAAATCCATATGGGCCTCCTTAAAGATAGGTTAGGAGGGACAGGTGGGTAAGTCCTGCCCCTCCAGTGAGATCCGTTAAGTCAGCCCAACTTAGAACGGTATCTCGTCGCCGCCGTCGCCATCACCCGAACCGCCGCCGTTCGAGGAGTCGCCGCCCGACCCTGTGTCCGAGACCTTACCTTCGGTTTCAACAGCCGCTTTGGCCAGTCCACCTTCGATCATCTCTCGGAATTCACGTGCCGCAGTCAGCATCAGCAGACCAGCCTCATCTGGCTTGATCAGAGAGCCAATCCAGGTTTCACCGAACGGACGGATCAACAAGTTATAGAACGTCTTGCCTTTCGCAGTCTGCCTAGTAGTAGAAACCTTGGCACGGTTAGCCATCAAAGGCGGAGCGCCCTTGATCGTGTACATCGAAGTCCACCAGTCCTTCTGCACCTTGATCTTGGTGCTCGAGAACGGGAGAACACAGTAGCCAATGCTCTCAGTCCCGGTCTCATCCAGGATCAAGCAGTAGACATAGTGTGTTTCGATGAGGTCCATACCGTCCGGAGTCTTGAACGGCATACGTTGGCCATCTGCGTTCTCAGGAGGAATGCGGGAACCGCCATTCTTCTTGAGGATGTCCAGCACCAGCGGGGAACCATCTTCGTGGGAGTCGCCGCGTCCACCGCCTTTTGAGCGAGGAACCCATTCGGCCCACAGGTGATCCTTGTGGATCGGTTGCACGATGATAGGCTGCGGTACGATTTCGCCTGTCACAGAGTTAACCAGATCACCCGACTTGGCAGGGTGGTCTTCGTCCTCGACCAGCACCGAGTTGCTCTGCATAACAGAGATAAACGGAATGGAGAGGTCTGTGACTTTGACGTCTTCAAAGCCCTCGTGTTTGTGATCACCGTAGTCGTATGCACCGACGTCGGTGTCTTTGGCTTTCGCCACTGCTTTTCCAGCCATTTGGCATTCCTTCATAAGTTAAAAGTTAGTTTGTTGATGGGATTTTATAGACTGGCAATCCCTGGACCAGTATAGCTGAGAGGGCGGATCCACCTCCATTCATTAAAACTGCTGGAGATTAAAAGCAGTCCTAACTCCATCCTTCATGGTCCAGCTACTCCTTCACCTTGGCGACGCGCTGTCGGAAAATACCGAACGTCTCCTTAGGTAGCTCTACGCCTTCACCAAGCTGTTCCTTCACCCATGCGTTGAGTGTAGCGTGGTGAACGCTAAATTGTTCTGTCATCACCAGAGGCATTTTGATCTTCTTGACCGCCTTCTGGAATTGCTTGTATCCTTTATCGTCTCCTTTGGCGAACTTGAACACTAATTCACGCTTGACGATGTGACCATAGTCGTGTTCGTCCAGCCATTTAATAGCAGGCACACGCTTTTCACCTGCGATACTGGAACGGATGTCTTCCTTGACCTCCAGTGTGCGCCCATCCTTGAGCAGCAGCTTCCCGTTCATGCCTTCTGTGGCGGCTGGGATACGTACCTCTGCAATATCCTTGCGGTCGTCCTTCGCAGCTTCCAGAGCCAGTTCGGCAGCGGCTACTGCTTCATCAGCGGCTTCCAACTCATCAGCGAGTTGCATCAATACTTGTTCGAGGTTTCCTGGAATTGCTTCGTCTTTGAACGCGGCATACGGATCATCTGTCATGGTTATGTCCTTGGGCTATCTGTTTGCTCAACCTACCTCATCAGGTGGCAAGTGACAACATCAAAATATCTCAGCGACTATCTCCGTGTACTCTCCATGTCTCCCTGACCATTGGAGAAACTTCACTTTGCCGCTATTATAGTGAGCAGCAACAGCGGTGGACATTCCAATCAATCCTGGATTACCGATGAGCAGAAGAAAGTCATCGTCATTGAACCCAGACAGCTTTTCGTGAATGTCACCAAGAATGAGTTCAGGGTTGAAAGGGTGAGCGGATGGGGAGAGGACATAGACGATCGGCCCCCACTTCTCAGCTTTGTGAATTGATGGGAAGCGTGGCACCAATTCCCGCTTTGTTGCGTCGAATTTCATCTGTTGCTGGATTGCGTAGACGGTCATATCCATTCCTTCCATTCGTCACCTTGGATTTCCACGGCCACGTTACGTTTGTTTCGGAGGTTGTCGACAATGTCTTCGTCAACTGTATCATTGCACACAAGGTCAATATAATTGACGGGATGCTCGTCCATACCAGCGCGGTGACAACGGTCTTCAGATTGCAGTCTATCGATCAGACGGTAACTGTTGGAGTAGTAGATCATGGTCTTCGCTTGGGTCAGCGTCAGTCCTGGTCCGCCCTTTTGGGCTGTCCCGACAAACCACTTAGCATCGCCTCGTTGAAACGCAAGTTTGTTTCTCTCAGCTTCATCATCATCAACGGATCCGTCATACCGTACAGCATCTTTGCCCAACAGGTCCATGAGTTGATCGACATCATGAGTAAATCGTGCCCAGACAATGGTGGGACTGTAGGTTTCATCGCGGATGGTCTCCATGAGTTTGAGGCGTGGGTTTGACCCAGAGAACATATGCACAGGCTGTTCCTCGCCGATAGGAATGTAGTTACATGCGATTTGCTGCAATCTGAGAAGCTTCACGATAGGTAGTTCAGCGGTAATAATCTCGTCACCGATTTCCAGCATCAGTTCTTCGGACAACTCTTGGTAAGCTGCCTTCATTTCACGTGACATATCAAAGTAACGCTTGGAGTATAGCTTTGGTGGGAGATCGAGGACATCGTCCTTGAGTACACGATCGGTGATTTCGGAAAGCCATTCCCTGAGGATATCGAGGTTCTGATATTCAAGTAGCTTATCGTATCCAGGATCATAGCCGTGAAGTTTCTGGCAGTCCGCACGTGTGAACCAGCGCCCAAAGAACTGACGAAACTCTACGCTTCCATGGATACCTTTGTTCTTCCAGAAGTATTCGTCGAGGAAACGAACTTGACTATAGAGGTCGAATGGTCCGATAGCCACGGGGGTTCCGGTAAGGATACGACGGTATTCAGCATATTTGCCAGACGCGACAATTGACTTGGTCCGCTTGGCATTGGGAGTCTTAATGTTATGGGCTTCGTCGAGTACATATAGACACCGCCGCTTCTTGAGGAACTTCCAAATGAATTCCTTTCCCTCTTTAGTCATAAAGGCATTGTAACTGATTAGCAGTATAGCAAGGCCATCCCAATTGAGCAAGGCGTTCATGTTCCGTTTGTGTGCCTTGGTGTTCTTTTTAGCAGTGAGGAACACCGAGACCATACAATCGAAACTGTAGTCTGGCGGCATGTGTTTTGGGATTTCGTCTGTGTTCCAGTTGCGCTCAACTCCAGGAGGAGCGACAACGACTAGGGCGTCAATCTTGCCTTCGTCGTACAGGTAGGCGGCGGTGTCCACGATAGGTTTGGTCTTGGCAGTACCTTGCTCCCATAGCAGACCCCAAGATCTTTCTTCGACATGTTCGGCTAAGTGGCTGCGCTGGTGATCAAATGGCTCAATCACGTGCGGGTAATCTTGAATATCCATTGTTGCTCCTTTTCTAATTGCACCTTAACCCAAGCAAGCTAGGGGTGACAACCTCGCTGACTCCCCTGACTTCATTCGTGAAGCGTCCATTGGCCCAAAGTGAGGGCATCTCAACCCTTTGTTTTTATTTACTTTATTTATCACTGACTTTACTTACTTTACTTACTTTACCAAAAACCCTAGCCAGCTAAACGCGCCAGCCTTAGCAACCAGCGAACTAGGGGTGTCAGGGGTGCAAGTGAAGTCAGGCGATAATCTTTGCTTTAATAACAACGCAGTAAGACAACCGAGATGACTTCACTTGACTTCACTAATAGGCTTTAGTGCAGCATCTCATAGTGCGGCCCGTCAATAAAGTCTGGTCCAGGATGCCGAACGGTGTAGTCACGAACAGCCTTTTTCATCGCTTGCGCGTAGCTTTCTGGGCTGTTCAGGTTCCTTGGAGCGTACTCGTCAAGTTCCTTGTCCCACACACCTCCCCACCGCAATTCCAGATCCATCTCACGGCTCAGGTAAGCCATGCAGCCTGCGATCGGATAGATGAGAGGCCATTCCCAGCGTGGAGACCCAACGTAAGGGACGAGATCCACAGCTTCGCCAAATCCACTGGTCTGCTTCTGGTGCTTGGACTTGCGACTACGGCCATCCAGCTTTGATGCGCCACGCTTGAAGAGTTTGTTTTGCATGGATGCAGTGCGGAGACCGCCATCTGCCAAGATTGTGAAATCGACAGGCGTGATCTTGATACACTCTTTCACGAGTTCGACCAGCTTCGGATGAACGCCTTGCAGGTTTTTCTTTGAGTTTCTTCCGAGTACATATGCCATTATGATTTCTCCATTCTTTCGAGCATCCTGTCAATCCGTGAGGTCAGGTTGCCCATAGATGAAATTAACCTCTCCTCACTGAGAAGCATTTTCTGTTCCATGTCGGCGAGACGATTTCCGCTAACATATTTCTCTGCGACTTGCAGCTTGAATTCATGGATTTCATCTGAAAGAGCTTGATGAGAAACGGCGACAGCAGTAGAATTTGACATGACTTTTCTCCAGAGGTTCCAGAGAATTGTTCCGAAGATACCAGAAGCTGTGACCGCTAAACCTAAGATGCTTAGAACTTCTGGGAGCGATACTGTAATTCCGTTCATGTGTCTGTGATCCTTGTATCACGCTTCTTATAGAAGTCGATGAGTGCTTGAAGTTGCAGTCCGCAACTGATTAAATGTGATCTATCATTAATCCAAAAGAACTCTACTTCCGCTTGAGTGAGGGAACGATCAGGCAGCAGTCCAGGCCGCTCGCAAGCAGCAGTTAACCCAAGAGGAGGGTCAACTAGGATAGGAGGCTCAACGGATCCGATTGAGTCTGAACACGCTGTCATCACCGATAGCGCGGCGATCAGCATCAGGGTCTTCGGAACCTTCAAGCAACAGTCCTTCAATTTCCGTGTTGCGTTCATCAAGTAGTCTCTCGAGTTCTAGCTGTCTTTGCCTCGCTTCCTCAAGTGCCTCATTGTTGGCCTCGATTTGGCGATGGCGTTCTTCTTGGATGGCGGTTTGATATTTTTGTTCGGTGACTTCGACACCACGGTCGTAGCCGCTATCGTAGACCCACCACAGAGCAAAGCCGATAGCTAGTGCGACCAAGATGTATGGCAAAAACTTCGCCAATGCAACCCCAGCGCGTTTTCCGAACAGTGAAATTAGAAGCGATAACATAGTGTTGACCTCTACGGACGCGCTGGTGGCAAGGCGGCGGGGCATAGTGCAGCCAGCGGCACCACAGGGCGTCCGCCTGCGGCCCTTGTGGTATGGTTGCGGGGTATAGGGGCGCGGCGGCTAGTGTGGTGCATCCTGCGGCTCCTCTGGTGTCGGTAGATCATCGGTAACAAATTTAGTGTCATTCATTTGAGTCATAGTTGAGGAAGTAAAATAACTAACGATGATTGTGGTACACATACCGAATATGGAACCCAATAGGAAACTCAGTTTCTCGACCCTATCTGCTGCTCCTTCTTGGGTAACTCCAAGAACTAACATCCATCCACCTACCATCAACATAAAGAAGAATGAGATCCAAGCCATGCGTCGGCGATTTTGAAAACGAGTATCCTTTTTCATGCGTAAAAATCCATAATTGAATTATGAACATCAAGAATTTGAGTATCAGTTAGAACAGACTGAAATATAATAACATCTCCACAGAGACCCACCCAATTTCTAGAAGTGCTAAAATCGTCATGAAACAATGCTGCTGCTGCAGAGTCGGTAGCAGAGTTAGTAATTGCGATTCCAGTCTTATCCATAGGAAGAACAGATCTAGTTGGAACCAAGATACCGTTCTTATATGTTGGGAAACTAGTGAAGAACAATTCACTCGTACCATTTTTTCCAGAAAGTTCAATGGAAGAACCTGTTCCTCCACCAACTAATCCATCATAGTTAGTGAAAGTCGCTTGAACACCATCTTGATAAGTTGCCACAGCCACTATGGTCCTGGCTTCGACTATATTTGACATATCGTAACCACCTCCACCTGTATCTGGAATATTGATTACATCTTGTCCTCCCCAAGAAGCTGGCTGAACTATTGTGCAAAGATTGGCTGTGCTTGGAGTTGCGTCATTAGTTGATCCAGTTGATCCCTGATTTAAGAACTTAGTTACATTACCGCTACCATCCAATTCAACTTCTCTAGGAGTTATCCATACAAGAGGAACTGGAACTCCAATAGGAAGTTCTGGTCCGGTGCCGCCGGATGAACCCCCTTCTGTTGCTGCTACAATTCCAGGAAGCATTATACAAGATCTCCAAACAGATCTGCGGAAGTGCCAGAAATGAATTTCAGTGTAGCGACAGCAAATTGACCATTGGTGATGATACGAGATCCACGAGAGTTAATCGTAAAACCAGCCCCGGCAGTAACAGTGACAGTTCCTGCACCAGCTTGACAGATTGATATTTCATCACGAGCAGAGAAGATACCTGTATTAATTGTCCAGACAACAGCAGTAGCGGCAGTGAAACGAATATACAAACCATGATTAGATATGATAGCAGAAACTGCTGTCCCAACCTCAGTTGAGACTGCGATACCAATAGCCGCAATCTCTTCTGATGTTAGTTTGCGTGAGTTGACACCCTGAACTGCATGGATAACCTCAGTACCATCAGGTTTCGTAGCCGCCGTTAGGTCTGGAATTTCTTTATCAGCCATTACATTTCATCTCCTGATAGAATAATTACGTCTGTTCCGGTTTGTTCGTCGCCACTCAAGAGCGCCTTATCTGTTCCGCTTTGGGCATCACCACTCAAGAGCAATTCGCTTGGTGCTATTGTGAATGTAAGCATAGCGTAGCCAGAGGAAGAGCGCAAGTCTCCTCCGGTGCGACGAGAATATACTCTGATTTCACCATCCGCTACTATTCCTGGATAGTTCGCAGCCATTGGAAGGATATGGCCAGAAGACACACCATTCGCAGTAAAGGCTGTATCAATGACACCGTTGATATACACTCTGACATCGTAGGTCTCTGTCTCATCAGGTGTTTCAGCAGCGGCAGTTTCAAGAGTGATTTCATTTTCATCACGGTTACGAGCAACCCAAGTGAGGGTTGCATCAGCAGCCGTGACTGTGAATGTACGTGATCCATCGTATTGTAGATTACCAGGACGGACTGGACGATTAGCGATGTTGTCGCTCAGAACAGCATTGTTTTCTGAGACATCGCCGATGCTCTGAACAATACTGCCTGTTCTATCCAACGCTCTATAATAGACAGTTCCACCTTCCAGGATCGACAGATCTCCGTTACCTATTTGATCGAAGTTGAATTCCCAGACCTTGGTGCCGATAGCGTGTGTCTTAGGCGTGGTGCCCATCAGGCCACGATAAATGTTTGTGATAGTCCACTGGTTGCCGCCATCGTCGACAGCGGTAGTATATCCCATCCATTCACCATCTACGTAGAGCAGACCAAAGGCGGCAGTCTGGATATCAGAGACAGAGTTACCAGTTGTGAAACCAGCCCAATTGACCTGTTCTAGAGAAATGCCAGTTGTAGTGTCTTGACCTGTGGTCTCTCCTTCGCTCTTGTGGTATTCAGTATCAAGTTGTCCTGCCCCAAGGTAGGGAGCATACTCTGGATTAAACACGGGAGTAAGATCAGCGGCTGTATCAGATGCAGCGAGTTGGAAGTACTCTGACTCTTCTTGTGGCTGCTTGCCGAGAATTATTGGTGTGACTTCACCATCAGGCAGTGGGAAGGCGATTGCTCTGGCCAAGTTGAATGGAGCCTCAATGACTTGATCCAATACGACAGTGGTCGGTTGAGTAACAGGCGCAACCCAAGCGGAGCCAGTCGGGGCAGCGAACACAGTGGCGTTCTGAGCAAAGCTATCTTGCAGACACTTAACTACGATGCGACCATCCAACAATTCACCAAGATCAAACTCTTGAACACGCAGGACAAGGTTCGTGAAACCATACTCAGGCCAGTCCATCTTGAACACTGATCCAGGACGGAGGACAGAAGCGTTGCGGTTCATCTCAAGTGTAATGCGGAACAGTGGGATGGATAACTGCGCTCGTTCACGTGAAGCGATATCGTTTGCCAAATCAGAGTCATAGACAAATGGCATAGACAACGTGGTTGATCGGAGACGACCAATAGTGGCGACTGTAGCCAGATCCTGTGAAATAGCGACCGCGTTGCTTTCTTTGTCGCGTTGCGGGAAGCTGATTTTCACTTGGGCCATGACTTCGTCCCAGCCAGACCTTGCGAATTCCTTAACTTTAACAATGTCGTTCTCATCAAACAGTGGCAAAGTGGCAATATCGTAGTCATCACGGATCAGGATGAATTTGATCTTACCAGAAGCTGGATCCTGATATGCTACACCATCAACTTGACGAAGGATCTCTGTGATGAGGTTCTTACCATTTGTTTCTGCTGTCACCATAACAGAGCAGCCATTACCTTCTGTGTAAAGTGTTTCGCCCATATCCTGTAGAGAAGGTACATCGATCTCCAGAGTGCTGATGCCCATGCCGCGCCATGTATCAGTCATGATCTGGAAGATTGCCTCAGCAGGGTTCATATCCTCACCGATCTTACCTAATCCAGTTAGGCCGAGACCATTGGTATAGCTTTCCAGAACAAAGGCCATCTTACGAAGCTGAGGGCTTTCACCAAGCCAGAGATCGCCGACTATGTGAGCCGTGCCCAAGTAAGCAGGAACAGTTCCAGCACCAAGATGGCTTTCCAGAGTGGTGTCCACTGGTTGTTGAGCAAGGTCCAGAGATCCAGGATAGTAGATGCCTCCAATAGAGAACCCGCCGCCTTCTTTATAACCTCCAAAGAAAGAACCACTGCTGGCGTTGATGGCTGTCAACGAAGTTGCATTCGTAGAGCCAGTCCAGAATTCTTTGTCGTCAACGTAGATAGCGGTCATCACAGTTTCTGGACCCATACCGAGGGCTAGATCAATTGTGAGATAATAGTTATGACCAACGACAATTGTTTTCTTTTTGAAGAGACTGACCTTGATACGCTCAGTGATAGGTACTGATCTGAAGTTTCCCCACCAAGTTGTGTTCGGCGCTTCCATACGAACCTTGCCGAGGATCAGAGGAATAGGTGCATCTTCCGTAGCCCTTGGGAATGTCTCAGGGTTGAGTTCTTGAGGACGAGCATTTTCAATGTTCGGCTCTGGTGCCAGCAACGCTGTCAGAACAAATGAGACGACGAATAAAGCTAGGGTAAACCAAATCATGTGAGTGTGCTCGTGAATGGATTGCGATCAGGGACCAGCGGAAATCCACCAAACCTCGCCACGTTATTGAACCGAGTAAGACAGTGACCTTGAAGTGCGTGATCACAACCTTTGCGAAGAGTAACGCTGTCTCCTATCTGCAGATTAGAAAATGCGTAGCTGACGGTAACTGCTGTTCCGACATTACTGATGATCATGCGGCTTTCGCCTCCAGGAGCAATCAGGATACCAGCGGCTCCTTCGTTATCAGACCATGGAAGATCTGCGACGTTAAGGTTGAAGCCGACAAGGCTATCTATCGTAGTGATATGTTGGAACAGGGCAGGATCAACTCCGCATTGTGTACTGTAGAGAACATGGTTACAGGGAGCCTGAAAGCGTGGCGTCGGCGTATTACCTTCCAGCACAAAACTGAACGTTGCAGGGACGCGCAGCTTGGCCGTGCGGCCTGATACGGATACCCCTGTGACCCTGCCAGACCATAGCAGCACAGTGTCGTCGAAGTCCTGCTGGTGCGCCCTGATAAGTTCGAAGGTGAGGTTTGGCGGTGCGCTCTCGTAGGCGTATTCCTGAACGAGTGGATGATCAAAAGGCAAGCTGATTTCGAGAGCGCGTTCTCCGCCGTTCTCTTGGGTTCCTACATTCAACTTGTTCCGCGAGATGGGAGCCAAGTCAAAGAGTTGACCATTGGAAGTGACAGCTTCTGCGTAACTGGTCAGTCGGTACGTGTTGAACGTTCCGGTGAACCTGTAGAGTTCAACAGGCTTCGCTGTATCTGGACCAGTCTCGTTATCAATATAAGCCATTTATTCATCCGTTGAGGTGATACCAAAGCTGACCACACTATAGTTCGCAAAGTGCCTCCATGCAATAGCATCACTGGCTCGACAACGCATCAGGAATGAAATCCTGACTATTTGGTTCTCATACTCAGGTCCGGAGGGTATCGCAGGTGTGAAGCCCAAGGTGGCAGTTCCGTCTCCATTCGCTGTTGCTGAGGAGACTGTGTGTTGAGTTCTTAGTTGTTTGCCGCTATGCTCGTCACCATAGGCGATCTCAATGTGCTGCCATGTTTTGTGAGCGTAGTACAGATTTACATAGTCGCCCTCTTCCACGATGAACTGAGAAGCACCATCAGGAATAACCTGTGTTCCTTCCAGAGTAAGATCTGGGAAGTAAGTCGACAGGAGGAAGGTGCCGTGAGCGCCACGTACATCTTCAAACAGAGAGCGCCAGTAATCCATTTCATCAGGATCGCTAACACGTTGCACAACGAAGGACCGATTGCCTGCCACCCTTGGGTGAAGATGACTACTGTTCAGATCTCGCTGACCTGTGCTGTTATCAATGATCTCACGCTCAAACTGGAAGTTCTCGTCAGCACTGACCAGAGGTCTGCGATTTAGCAACGAGCGACCATCAAGTGTATCAACGACACGTGTCGCTCCAGGGCGAAGCAAGGTTGGCTCCTCAAAAGACTTTGCTCTGATCGAGAGAGTACCAGTGATACTGTCCATCTTAATTCCAGAGCCATCGCTTATCACGCAAGTAATAGTTGGCATGACAACCCAAGTGGGACCTGAGATCTCCTCACCAGAAGCTGAGTTTAGGATTGCGCCATCTGCCTCAATTGTGTTGACTACGCCAAGGGAGGACCGCTCGTCGCTTGTGTTGACAACAGCAAGGAACTGTCCAACTCGAACGTTACACCGAGCAGGGTCGAAGAAGATCTTGGATCCGCCAATCGGTGTCGTACCTGTGGTCGGAGTAGAATACTGATACATCGGCACCAGAGCCTGAACAGCAATATTCTTCGTGAGAAGGTTATACTGCTCACGGCGTTGTCTATCGTTGATGATCTCGACGTTGAACTCTTGATCGATGCGAGGGTAACGGCGAAGCGATGCTCTCTGTTCTGTACCATCGTAAGCTGTGATTATATCAGTCAGGAAGTTCCAACGCTCTGTGACAGGCACGTCAGGAATTAGGTTAAAGGTTGAAGAAACCGCAGCAATGACGCGAAGGGTGCCGTTTACGTCTGGATAATCAAAGACAACAGTAGCGTCAACAGTTGGTTCACCTGCACCGATTTGCAAGTTGGTTTCCAATAACTGTGAGTCATTAATCACATCTAGAGGTGTGAGATCAAATGATAACACAGATGATCCACTGATCAGAATACTGTTCAGAGATTGCGGTGTGTCCCATGTGTTCCAAAGCTGGAAAGGAATGTCCGAGTTCAGCTGAGGGTTAGTCAGTTGCAGAACTGGTGGAATAACCCAGAGGCGCAGCCAGAAGTCTTGCCAATGCGCTCCGGCGATGATACCATTGCCAGATCCCCAATTCTCAGTGAATTCACCAGCATTATCTTCAGCTAGTGTTTCACCGAAAGGAGCAATTCCTTTGTAAGTGATATTGACACCAGTCGTAGCTTCTTGACGTGGATGCTGGGTCAGCCGAAATGGTTGCTCTGAAGCATCACCACCTGCTGACCAGAAACCTACATGCGCTCCGTCTGCGAGGATCCCAGCCATTAGACAACTCTCTTATGAGCGAATCCTGCTGCACCTGAACCAATGTGAAGAGTGCTATGAAGATCAGTCTCAGCGCCGATCCTGAGCATAGGCCACAGGTTCCAGTCATCAGAAGAATAAGTCACTGTATCACCGGCGGCAAATGTTCTCATGGAACAAGTCCGCACATTCGGAAAGTCACCGAGATACATAATCAAGCCAGAAGTTGTTCCGTTTTGGGCAAGCCAGCACCCAAGAGGACCAAGAGTGACAGCACCAGAATAAGGCTGAGGATCCATAAAACAAGCGTGGGTCGCTGGTCCCCATGATGCACCGTTAGTTCTCAAGCCAGCGGAGTTCTGTGATATAATAGATGAGTTATGAAAAGACAATGTATCCATAACATCGTGAGGATCAAGCACGGTATCCACCACAGGCCAACCGACAAAGACTGGACTGACAGTCCCATCAATCATGAAGCAAGTGCTGTTCGTGAAGTTGTAATCTGACCAGTCATAGCGCAGCGCTCCAGTGAAGCCTTGTTCTGTACTACCATAAAGACCACCATTCCAATCACGAGAGGCGTTCCCGGATTGAGTGCCGTTAGCATAGGCTCGCTTTGCATGGCAAGTCGCATAGACCATAGCAGTGTGGGCCATGCCTTTCTTGTCCATTTCGCCGAAGCCGAAGTGCATATAGCAATCTCCATTGACACCATTGGAGAAATTCACCACTACATGGATATAGTCACAAAGCGTAGGATCGGAGTAGATGGTCCAAGCTGTGAATGTATATTCCATGTTCGGACAATGAGCAGCCGTGCCGAGGGCTGCATTGGTTGTAGCAGTCGCGAGACTTGTACCGAGGCCAATCCGTACATAGCGAGCAGTCTTTGTCGCTCCGCCAAGAAGAGTGTAGTCAGCTTCACTTTGTGTGAAGGTCGTCCAGTCAATACCTCGTACGTTACCCTTGCTGATAGGCCACGTTCCACCAGAGGTTGTCCACCCATCCGTGATCGCATGAGTTAGAATGGAACCCATTAGAGCAGTGTAGTCGCCAGATCCAGTTGTAATAGTCATATCAATCCTCTCGAACGGCGAACCAGTTGCTATCGTTCCGGCGGTTCCGATTAGGGAACATGCGGTAGTCTTGACCTCCGATAGCGATCACCTGCGTTGGCGTTAAACTACCAGCACCCGGAACGGAAAACAACCCATCCAATACCCCGATGTTTCCGTAAGTCTCATGCTGAATAGTCACAGGAAAGAACGGCACGTCTGCTTGGGCTGTTGCTGAAACGAAGTCCCATCCATTTGGAGGAACATTATCCGCCCAATCCCCGCCCCATTGGCTCGGCCAGTTGGCTCGCTGAGTATTGCCGAGATGCTTCGGCCAGATCCAAGAGTCTGTGGGATACTGCGCTTGTAAGTTGGTCGTAGCATTAGAAACGCGGTTAAAGGGATAAATCAGGCTTCCATCCCAAAGGCGAACGACAAAGGAACTTTGTCCAGGTTCATCTGGAACTGAGTAGCTGGCATTGAAGTCTGAGACATCGACGGTTCCCCCATCAGAACAAGTTGAGGCCGAGACCAGAGGAAATGGATAATCATCTGGTACGGCAAACGCAGAGTGGAAACCGATATAAGTGCAAGCATAGTCTTGAGCACCTGATCTCGTAACAAGGATCATGCGTTTGGAGTTAGTATAGAACCAATAGTCGATTTCGTTTGAAGTCATCAGATGAGATCTCTTTTCACCGGAGTTGCCGACTTGCAGGTTCCACTTGGGATCATTGATTGCATCGTGTTCCACAGCAAAGTCGAATTCAATCCAAGACGTGGAAGCAGATGTACGACTGTTACCACGAGCATGGATGTAGACACGACGACTGGCATCGTAGCCATCACCTTGCCAAATCCAATGATCTTCACTGATGTGACGGTTCCATGAAGTTGCTGAAATGCTGATTGCATCGAACGTTTCTGCTCGGCCAGTGCGACGAGGTTCAGTTCCTGAGTGATGCTCACTATAAAGTGTACCATCACCGAAGGAGAAGGTCTTGGTCTCAGCAGCAGTCCATGACTGAGAATTCCACTCACCCATAGTTGTCCAAGTACGATCGTCATGCGAGAACTGGATTTGGAAGTCTCGAGGAGCCTCGTTGTCATCAATGGCTGTGTAGTCGAATTCACGAATGGTAATTGCAGAACCGTGGTCGTACTTGATCCACCAAGGGCGATCATCGATGTCACCTGAGCGAATGCCTGCGCTGCCGACGTCAAGATTAGCCAGTGTGCCAGATTGAACTGAGGAGCAGGTGTAAGTTCCTGTTGTGGATACAGTCGCGCCACCGAGAACTGTCTTCAGAGCAAACATATCACATTCACGAAAGTCTTCACCGGTACTCTCAATTTCATACACAAGGATGCGCCAGTAACGAGCGGCAATTGGAGACACGCAGTTCATATCTGTCTCGCCTTGCAGCTTGGTCCAACCGTTTGCGACCAGATGCGTGTTCATCGCATCCAGAAGCTTTGTCACTGTTTGTACGGTTCCAGAAGTAAAGGGCATTATCCACCTACCAGTTGACGAACGGTTGAAGCATTCCGTGACAGGATATTTATCACGACTGTTTCACCTTCTGAGCTATCAAATGCACCAGTGATATCGCTAGGCGAGAGCACTGCTGCCACGTTTACTGGAGGAGACTGAACGACTGTAGTCCCGCCTCCGCCGCCATTCATATTGTCCCTTTGGGCTTTTTGTTGCCCAGGAGTGAGAATATCCACACGCTCGTCAGGACGTTTAGCGAACTGAACAATCTGACTGTCAGTTGATCCTGGACCACTTGCGTTTATTGATCCACCACCAGCGAAGCCGAGACCGCCGCTTGGGCCAATGCTACCGCCACCAGCGAACCCGCCGAACAGACCACCGAGAGCCTTGAGGATGAGTTGCTTGGCGATCAGCTTGGTGATCTGTGCAAACAAGTCGAAGAAGAACTCACGGACGTTGAGTTTACCAGTCTTTGCGAACTCTACGATAGCGTCTGCTGCGCTATCAGCCGCGCCAACAACGATGTCACCAAGGGCGGACCCTAGTTCAGATGCGCTCATGATTGCGCTGTTGATGGCTGCTCGGAACCCGCCGAACAGTGTGCCAGCCGCTTCATCCGCCGCGACCTGCATCTCACGGATTGCCGTGGTATAGTCATTCAGTCCAATGCGACCTTGCTCAAACAGAGCGTTCAGTGCAGCCTGCTGTTCCGCGATCTCCTCTCGGGGACCAATGATATCCTGCAGAACCTGTGCTTGTGTTTCCGCAGCATGTACCGACTCAATAGTCGCAGCCGCCAACTCCTGTTCGGCTTGGGTAAGACCACGTTTGAGTTCTTTCTCAATTTCAAGGATACCCTCCTGGATACGACGTTCTTTATTCGAGAGACGAAGCAACTCAATCTCTTGGTTCATGCCTGAGAGGACGCTGGCAAAGTCTGCTCGTTGTGCGCTACTACCTCCACCACTGCCAGAACCACTGTCAGGATCGGTCGGTGCCGCTGGTGGAACATTATTGATGACGTTCTGAGCATGAAGAGCATCCTCGGCAGCTTGATCAATGTTGCGACGAGCCTGACCAGTGATGGCTTCACCAATTGGTCTTAGAGCATTCGCTGCTGAATTAGCCAGTCCCTCGAAGCTATTAGCTTCAAAACTCTCACCGAAAGCAGTTTGGAATGCTTCTGCTGCGGCGTTACCTGCTCCAGAATATTCACTTTCAAATCTACCTAGAGTTACTGGATCAAGTTTACCGAGTTGACCTGAGAACCCAAAGAGCTCAGCTGCTTTGTCCGCTCCAACGAAAGAGAGTAGAGCATTCAGAGCGCCGATAACCTTATTGATTGCATTGATCGCCCCGTTAGCGAATGCCTCAAATCCAGCAATCAATACATTGGCTAGAGCAGTCGCTGATGTAGCGGCTCCCTCTGGTAGAGATTTGAAAGCTGCAACCACACCAGCGATTGTACCTAGAGCAACTCGTGGCCAGAAAGTAAACGCATCCACAGCAAGAGCCACAGTATCTGCAAAGACCTTCGCTACTGTTGTTCCAAATCCTTCAAAGAAACCTTGGACAGCTGTGACTGCTCCCCCAACTTGCTCTCTGAGGAAAGTGGCGAATGGTGCGATCGCTTCACCCATCAACTGGAATGCTGCGACTACGAAGTCTTTAAGACCAACTACTCCGTCGGAAGTTACTTTGATCTCATTGCCCCACAGAGCGAATGCTGTCACGACTGCTCCGACCGCTATGGCGATGAGACCAAGCGGACCGATAAATGCTGCCAATCCAGCCAATGCTACACCAACTCGACCGATTGCGCCAGCCAGCGTTGGAAATAGCGCGGTAAGCCGTGCCGCTGTTGCACCCTGTGCGGCCTGTGCTGCGGCTAGGCGGCTGTTAGCGGCGGTGGCGGTAGTAGTGGCAGCAGTTTGCGTTGCCCTTGCTCCAGCAAGCCTCCCAGCAGTCACAAGTTCAGCGTTTTCAACAATTGAAAGCTGTTGTGTCACTCGTGAGAGGTTGGCTTTCGCAGTAGCTAGTCCAACGAACTGACCAGTTGAGATATTTCGTGCTCGACCGTTCGCCACAGTGAACTGAGTATCGAGTACAGTCTGTTGCAGTTGAGCCTTCTGAATACCCAAGAGAGACAGACGCTGTGTCAACTCTACCTGCCTTTGGGCATTCGCCGCGACTGCGATACCATTGTTCCGCACGGATGTCGCTGCTCTGATGTTTTCGATTTCCAACAGGCGGGTGGAAGCCAGTGCTGCACCACGCAGACCGAGAACATAATTACCAATAGCTGAGATTGCTTTACCTGCGAACGTTGCTGTCAGAGCCAGTGCCAGCGAGCCGAGAACACCGAGGATCAGGCCAAGGTTTTCTGACAGGACGATAATCGCCTTGGCTAGATTTCCAGAAGCATTTGTCGCATCGTCAATATTGTCAAGGAACTCAAGCCAGTTGGTATTCGCAACGGACAACGCTTGGCTGATGGTTGGAACAGTGTTTGCGAACAGGCGATCGATCTCCTCTTCAGCATTACGGAATGCTTCGAGAATGGTTTCCGCAGAGATCTTACCGTCAGCACCAAGTTCACGCAATTCACCACGAGTAACTCCAAGACTTTCGGCGATGACATCTGCAACGAATGGCAGTTGTTCCAGAACGGACCGAAGTTCGTCGCCTCTGAGCGTGTTGGATGCCATACCTTGTCCAAGCTGGATCAAGGCGGCGTGAGCCTCTCGAGATGACGCACCAGAGATGATGGTCGCTTTGCTGAGACTTTCAGTGAACCGAAGTGTTTCAGCCTGCGAGATGCCAAGTTCTCGGACCGAGAGCGCAGTCCGGCTATAGATGTCAGCGACAGCTTCAAATCCTGTGCGGCTATCTCGTGCAACTTGGAACAACCGAGACTGAACTTCCTCTAGATTTGCTGCACTGGTTGCAGTCAGGCGAAGTCTGTTCTCATAGTTGGTAAGTGTATCAAGCTGACGTGTGAGCGCACGAAGGATCCCTGCTCCGCCCAAGACGAAGAGAGCACGTTGCATCAAGAAGATGCCGCGAGTAGCCGAGTTGGCTGCTACGCCGATTTCATCGATCTTGCGCTTGATAACCCTTGCGCCAGTTTCGCGAAATCTGATGTCGACGTTATGTGTTGCAGTAGTCATCGCTGAAACAACCTAAATCCTAGGATTTCCGCTTTGGCTTCCAATAGGGCTATTTCAATGAACCCTGCTGGAGCCTGACCAGAATATCCTGAGTTGAGCCGCCCGATGTATGGAGCGGCATTGGTGATATAGATTGCCGTCGTGAGACCGCCAGAGGTCCCCCGTACAGAGTTTATCCGAGCGCGACCCGCTGCGATTGCTGCGGATGCGTTTGCGCTTTCGTTGATGCCAAGTTTGGATCCTGGAGCGTAGGCACCGATGACCGATCGGGTAGGAGCGCCAATGCCGACACGCCAGTTAGAGCGAGCGACACCTTTGTCAGCAGGTGTATTCCGGACAAGACTCTTCAAGGCACGCACAGAGGTTGCCTTGACAAGACGAGTCCCGCCATTTTCAATGTCGGAACCAGTCCTTCTGATGTTTCTAGAGAATTGTGCCAGAGTAGCCATTCACTCACTTCTTCCCGATTTGTTTAAGGTATGCCAAATCCATTTCCCTTATGTGTGAGTGCATAGCCTCTGTCTGGTCCTCGTCGTAGCCATGCTTCTCGCAGTAGTCTTGAATTGTTCCCCACCATATCGGACCCGCTGCCATCCCCATTTGTCTTGAGGCGATAAGGTCCATGAACCCGATGTAGTATAGTTCAAGGCCCGGAAGAAGACTAGGGGCACTGGCTATCTTTTCAGGCAGATCCCAGCCAGTCCTAATACACTGCTCAATGATCTGCTGTTCTGAGGGTCCCTGAACTAACTGATAGGTCAGGAACTCGACGAGTTTTTTCCCTCCGTGTCCATTTCCTCCTTGCGGAAGTTAGCCAGCGAGGCGGCTTGTTCCTGTAAGTCCATGAACAAACGAGGCAGAGCCAGCAAGGCTTCTTCGACGTTGGCTTCATTGAACGGGAGGATCTTTCCGTCGCGACTTTCAATGCCGACCTTCATGGCTTTCTTATCGCCTTCGCCCTGCATGGTTTCCCACGACAGGATAATGGTCTTGGCGTAGATATCGGCCATCAACGCTTGCGAACGTTCGTTACTCAGAGCACCAGACTCCAGAGCGCGGCGAACAGGCTTGAGTTTCTTTTCGGCATAGCGAACATAGTTCTTGTTACCCTGACCAGCAGAGGCCAGCAGAACGCGGAAGTCTCCGTAATCAAGCCAGACGCCATTAGCTTCCAGTGCTTGATCTGTTTCGAATGTGTCGTACATGCCCATGATATATTTCCTTCTTGGGTTATAATAAGGACGCCCCCCATTACAGGGACGCCCTCAGGGGAGGTTATGATTACGCTGCGTTCGGCAGGTAATTGAAGTAAGTGAGCAACATGGTGTGGTCGAGAGCCGCGTCAACGTCCTCACCGGAAGCCATGTCAGTCGCGAGTGGAAGAGTTATCGGTTGGTCAACCTCAACGCTAAGACGACCGTCACCGAGTGAGATGAGTGGGAAGTCAAAGATGACGCCTTGGTTGTCACGAACGAAGCCCATATCCAGCGTGACGTCGGAGTTGTTGCGAACCGCAAGAACCGCCGCCACATTAGAGAAATAGGCTGTGAGATTGCCGGAGACAGTGAATGTACCAGCAGTCACATCGAACGCGCCGAGGACACCGACCGCTTTGTTTGGCGTCACGTTGTTGTTGAGACTGATAGTTGCCTCGGTGACGAAAGCGAACAGTGCAGTTGGAGCCGGATCAGTCTGACTGACAACCGACAAGCGAATGCGGTTCACGTCGCTGGAAGTATTGTATTCCTTCGCAGTGAACGGTGCGATGACGCTGGTCTGCTTGGGTCCAGTTGGTCCGTCACGCTGAGCGTTGTCTGTGGCCACAAAGCTGATGTCTGCGTTGAGCAGGTCAGCCGATGGAACGTTCAGGGTAAATTCGTTCGGAACCGCACCGATCAGAACTTCTGTCTGAATGTCTCCAGGAGAAGCATCGTCGGGAGCACCCAAGAGACGTTCGACATTGTACGAGCGACGCTTGATGAGTGCGCCTGTTTCGTTGCGAACCACGTCGCCGAAGAACAAGCGGATTTCCAATGCGGTGCCAGTTTCAGTGACCATTGCCGCGTCCGACTTATCGAACTCAAGGCGCTGAGCAGCAATCGAGCGAACCCGCTTGAAACCGTTGTTCGCAGCAGTGACGAACTTGTTGAGTGCAGCATCACCACCGACAAATACCCATTGACCTTCGACCAGCCCAAGGGTAGTGAAGTCCAGAGCGGTCGACGTCAGAGCAGGCAGAGTGCCAGTGTTGTCAACATCAATGTCCGTGGTTGCACCTTCAACACCAACGACGCGAATGTTCGCACGGGTAGGAGGAGAAGCTTCAACGACCGTTGCTGCACATGCGACAGAGGTATCAGCCACAATGGCAGTCACGACTTGCAGAGCGTTGTTGCCAGCGTTGGAGAAGTCCTGACCCTTGATCAGCGAGCCGACGAGGAAGCCAGTTGTCGAGGCCACTTCAAAAACAGCGCCAGTGACACCAGTCGGTTCTTCATAACCCTTTTCACGGGTGTCGGCGAACATGATACCTTGCATCAGGCTGGTCAAGTTCGAGAACGTGAAGTTCTGGTTGATACCACCGGAAGCATTGAGATCAGTTGTCACACCTTTACGGCGCTGACGAGAGGGGTTAATCGGGTTCGGAGCCACAGTAACGATTTCACCGCCGAAGTCGTTGTAGCTGTTCGGAGCAAGCGACTGCCAGACAGGCGTTCCGGCCTGACCATCCTCTCCTGGAAGACTACCAAGCACAGCTTCCTCAGCAAACGCGAGGCCTGTGATATTGGAGTCGATCTTATTGACCTGTGCCATTTAAGGCCTCCTTACTTTGTTTCATTGTACTCGAAGTCAATGAGCACGTTGGTTTGATAGAATTGGCTCTCTCGACCGATTTCTTGCATACGGACATTTCTGAACCATACACCATTTTCCGATGTCTGACCCTCATATGCGTCGGCCACCACTTTAGCCAATGCGTAAGACTCTGACAAGCCATTTCCGGTTGGAGTGAATATAGATGCGATGGCTGTTCCGGTTCGCACGAAGTTGCGATTTCCAATTCCACCGAGGTTATCTTGTTCCCCTGTTGCATGTCTGATAACGAACACGCCCCAAGGATCATCCGAGGTATCACGTTGATCACGCACGTTGTCCCAATGCAGATCGTAGCCTGTTGTGTCCCATGCGTCTTTCATCATTTTGTTGATGTCGTCAACTGCTTGTGCGAAGGTCAGGCTCATCGGCGTATCCCCACAAAACCAAGTAGCTGAACGTCTGCAGGTTTCAGGATTTGCAGACCGATGATGCCAAACGTCTCGGCTCCATCAATGACGTGAGTGTACTGTCGGATATCCTCTGTTCCAGGAAAGAAGATACCAATGTAATCTGAGAAGGCTATCAGGTCTTGGAATTCCGTACCTTGCCCAAGAGCAGTAAGACCGAACTGACGGACCGTGTTCGGAGGTACGAAGACCGAATTCGTAGTGAACTCTGTATCCGCTCCCGCTTGGGCTCCCCACGGCTTGTCCAGATCCGCCGCCACTTCTGACTTGCGAACAAAAGTAATCGACCGCCCGTTGGCAGTGACAAGACGATCTGCTGTTGCTGCGAGTTTGACGTAGTCGACCATTAGCGATAAACGCCTCCCTGACCTGAACCTTGTGTGATCTGGCGCATCAGTGCGTCAGCCTTGGTTACGATAGGATGCTTCGCACCAGTAGAGCCAAGGCCGGAACCAGAGTATTCAGTCTCAGTTTCAATCGGTCCAACTTTCTCCCGCAGTAGCTTGATGCCTGGACCATTTGACCTGTCGTTGTTGAGGAACAGATCGTTGGTCAGGCTGTACCGGAGATATTCGGCTGTGGCTCGCTGCAATTGAATTGGCAGCGCCACTGGATCGACGATGAAATAGTCAGTCGGGAAGCACAAGGCTTGATCATCAGAGATTGGAAGTCCAGGAGCCAGCTTGCCCCAGCGGATATCGATGTATTCTGTGGTAAGACGCAGGAGAGGCTCTGTGGTGGCTTCGTCAGGTGTGCCAGCGTCAGCCGTTGTTGTAACGCCACGGTCAGCCCAATAAGCAACATAGTCTACATAGGAAAGGTAAGACTCTGAGGTGGCGAGGCCTGTTGCGTCTTCTACGATGATGGCCATAATGGTTTTCCTTAAGAGGCTGCAATCCGCGCCAGTCGCTTCTTACGAGCGTAGTAAAGCGCAGCCGCCAGTTTACGAGACTTCTTTCTGCGCTTTAACATTTTCTTTCCTTACATTTTAGGGCGAATTTTCTTTTCGCCCTTCTTGGCTTCGTCCAGTGGGGACAGAGGCGGTTGGTCCATCAGCAAGGCGCGGTTCCGCTGGAAAGCTTCTGCGCGAGCAGCACGAGCCTCGTTGGACTTCTTGATGACGTCCATGATGCCGCGTTGGTTAGCCTGCTTGTCTTGACGCTCAAACACCAGACGATTGGTGACCTCGGTCAGTTTGTCGCCGCGTTTCACGAACTCAGCTTCAACTTCGGCCTTGGCCCTCACGATCTCGTCGTAGGCCTCTTGGGCTTCAACGATTTCAGGATGTTTGTAACCCTGCGTGTTCTCTTCGACCTCAGCTTCGTCCTCGCCGCCTTCGTCCTCGACGGTGACGTCAGGATTTTCACGGGAGAACTTCGGAGCCGCATCAATGATGTCCTGACGCTTGAGGTTCTCCAGATCACCGAGTGCAGCAACGGCGTCCACTTTGGGCGCACCATCAGCAGTCCACTGCTCGTCATCCATTGCATCCATCAAGCCGAGCGCTTCAATGATTTTGTCTTTCAGATCATCCATGATATATTCCTTATGGGATATCGACTTCGGCTGCAACAGTCACAGCTTTAGTCGTGTGAAGAGCGGCCCACACTGCATCCTCATCAGCGTACTGAGTGAGAGTGCCTGCGCGTTCCGTAATGAAATCGGAAATCAACGGCTGTCGCTTGACCCGTGCAAGTGCGCGGTGTGAAAGATGCCGTAGACGTGGTGTACCTTGGCGAGCCATGATTACCTCCTAGCCCAAGAGTGAAAAGGGAGCGACCGAAGCCGCTCCCCGCTAGGATTATGCTTCGCGAGAAATCAAGCGAGCAATCTTGATTTGCTTCCGTTCAGGGAAGACGCGCTTCCACGAAGCCGCTGCGGCCAAGACTGCGTTGCTCGGACCACCAGCAGGAGTTGCTCCATCATACGCGTGACCTTTAGGGTGGAAGCCCCAGCGGACACGGTTGTAGAGGATTTCCTGACCAGCGCCGTTACCCGCTCCAGGCTGATTGTCAACCTCGGTAGGTTTGTCAGGCGAGCCCTGTGCGAACACGATAGCACCTGCACCGAAGACCCAGCTTTCGTAGATCGAGCCGGAGACGGGCAGACCGTCGTCAACGATGACTTCACGACCAAGGAAGGTCGGGACAGTGATCGCGTTGCCGTTCACACTGTCTGGGATGAAGTCGATCAGGTTGTTCTTCAGCATACGAGCGTAGACGACCGAGTGGACCATGATCATGGACAGATCTTCCATGCTGTCGCCCATTGTCAACGTAGTGTCGACGAAGGCTTCGGCCGAGAAGTCAGTCACGCCAGCAGTGTAACCGACGCCAGAGATGTCATTGGTCATGTCGTTCTGAACGTGCTCAGTGCCAGCAGGAGCAGCAGCGTTATCGGCGAAGATGCCGTTCACGACACTGACGAAGCAGGCTTGCTGACGACGCACCCAATAGTCCGCAACGCGCGACTGGATGGCTGCGGCAGGGTCATCGCCCGACATCAGCTTCGCCAGCTTGGTTGCAGTCCAAGAGTTGTTGCGTTCCAGACGAACGGAGACTTCTGTGAAGGTGCCGATTTTGTTTGGAGTGGGATCGACCACACCGCCAGTGAAGGTATTGCGAACACTTTCATCAGCGACGCGTTCAACGTCGTTGTCCAGGTCGTCATAGGTCGGCATATTGAAGGTAAGACCGCCGCCATTCAGCATGTCAGCCATTTCGCCATCAGCGACCACGGCACCAGAACGGATAAGGCGAGATTTTTCTTCAGTTTCCTTCAAAGCGTAAGGAGTGAAGATTTCGGGGACGACGATGTCCGCGATTGAAGTGTGTCCAGAGGCCATGGAGTTTGTCCTTTCCTAAGATGTTCATGGCTAGAAGATTGCTAGTCCCATGACCAGCCGAGGTTCGGAATGTCAGGCGCGTCCCATGGAAGCGCATGACAAGTTGTTTACATCAAGTTGCAGAAGATTGCAACAGGTTATTTCTGCTGAGTTGCAGCGGGGCGTTCGCCACCGATGCTTGTCCCAGCCGCAGTAGCGAGCTGAGTGGCTAGTTCGCGGTCAGAGCGAATGAGCGCACCTTGCTCGGTCAAGTTCCAGCTATCACCCGAGAAGGGGTTCTTGCCACCATTGACACCGTCGAGACCACCACCAGCGCCGCCACCAGTAGATTTCGGCCACCAGTGAGGACGCAGTTTCTGCATCTCTTTCATGAACTGTCCGATGTCAGATCCAGGAGTCACCCCTTCGGCATCAGCCTTGACAATCCACTTACCAGTGGTTTCGTCTTTCTCGAGGTAGTTAGCTGCCACCAGTTCAACGTCTGCGATTGCAGTGCCGTGAACCTTCATTTCGGCTGCGATTTTGCGGACTGCTTCGTTACGCGAGCCAGTCGAGATAGTCCCGGTCAGCTTGTCGTTATCAGCGGTCAGCGTGGCATTGGTATCAGTCAGTTCATCGATCTTGCGCTGGAGCGGAGCGGTCTGTTGCTTGAGACGACCTTCAACAATCTTGTTGATAGCCTCTTCATCCAGCTTACCGCCGTTCGTTGCTTCCAGTTCGTCAATCCGGTCGAGTTTTTCCTGGACCTCTGCAGCGTTCATGCCTTTGAATGGCTTGAGATCAGCTTTGGTCTTGGCATGGTCTTCACGCTCTTTGCGTAGACCTTCCTGGATGCGGTCGATGTCCGCTTGGGTCTTCATGCCTACGACACCAGTAAGAACGGCCTTGCCATCCTTCTCAGTGTAGAGGCCTTTCACAGCAGCCGGAACGGCTTCCATGCTATCGTAGATTAGTTCGATCGGTTCCATAACCGGTCTCCTTGTATTTGCGGTCCATGACCACGGTTATTGAGGATCATTCCTCAGAGAATGAAGGCACCGAGCAGAAAGCATCCGCCGCCTAGCATGATTGTGTAGATAGGGTGAGCGACCCAAGCAGAATAGAGCCAGTCCTTGAAGCCTGTCCAGATTTGCATAATGTTCTCCTTATTGATAACCATTGAAGTGAAAACTCATATCTACTGAGCCTCCACTGTTGTTTGTGTATCTCCACATATAGGTCGTCTCTATGGTCGGATGACCCATTACCCATTCTTCGTCTCGATTGAAGATTGATATTCCAGTGGATTTCTGAGACCCTCCTCCGCTAGTATCCTGTGGAATGTAACGTGTGTGAAGTTCTGTTCCGACATCTGTGACCACTGGATCTCTAGTAACGATGACTGTCTGGGCATCAATGCCGATAAGTCTATTGTGATTTCGTATATTGACAGCGGTTCCATCATCTGAGGTAGTGGTGCCTTCATAGAAATAGAACCTGCCTCCACCATCTTGAAGTGTATACTCAAGCCCAAAGAGATGACCGGTCTCACCAGCGGGAACTCTGAATAGAATATCGAAGTTTGCTCCATCCGCGATGGCAGATACGAAACCTGAACTGTCGAAGACTAATCCATTGTGAATCTTACGATGCAGAGAAGTAATGATTGTCACCGCATTAGCCTCAGACTCATTCCAGCTTTGCAGTAAAGCAAGCTGGTCGTCGTCTGATTTCACTGGTGCATTCTCATTGATGGTCACGATTACCTTATAATGAGTAGCGACATCAATCCCTGTAGGAGTGATTTGGAAATCTGTTGCATTAGCTGTCCAGTTTAGTGTCCTTGGGTGCGAGGCATCAATCACGTTACCGTTGAAATCTTCGAACAAGCCTGTGTTGATAGTCTTGATTTGAGCAGTCAGTGAACCAGCAGTCGGCACAGCAGACACAGTTCCAGCAGCATCACTGAAGAATTGCACTCCCACAAAACCGTTCGGATATTCCATGACCAAACCGTTAATCACGATAGGATCAGCGATCGGAGTTACATCACTCCGATGGATTTGTGTTATATTGTTCGCTCTGCGACGTTGACCCTGCATTACTCTTTAGCCTTTTTCAAAGCTGACTTGTCATCGTCCGTGTCATCACCATCTTTGTTCTGGTCTGCGCCAGCCATATCTGGTTTTTCTGGGGTCTTGAACGGATGATCCTCCGCATCCTCCAGCTTGGCCGCTTCCTGCTCCTCTTCGAATGTGAGTGCAGTGACCTTACGCTTGCGAGCGAGATCATGGAGCGATTTGGCGGAGATTGGGAAGCCCAAGGTGCGAGCAGTTGCCATCTCAACCATAGTCTGGCCAGTGAGAGGCATCTCGCCGAATTCTTTGTTCGGTGTGACTTTTACTTCGTCTGGGTTCTCACCCATCCACCGAGCGCACGTTCTGAGGATATCTTCCAGCGCCATAGCGCCAGCATCAGCGATTTGGTTAAGATCTGCGGTGCGGCTCGCCACACGGATACGCATACTGTCACCAGACTCACGCTCGCGGCTTGTACTGTCCAGCGTCTGTGCGCCCATCGTACCAGCGCGGCTCTCAAGGTTGTTGATAGCTTCACGCTGTTCTTGGAGACCAGTGCTCTGAACACCGACATATTTCGCATCTGCGCCGAGAGGCAAGTCAATTCTGGCACCAGCACCAGTTCTGACTTTATCGTTCTCCTCGAACGCTCCGCCGATCGTAACAAAGGTATCTTGGCCCTGCATGAACAAATTCTGACGATAATCGGCATCTGCGCGATATAGCGTCAAACAAAGGTTCGAAAGATCCAAAAGGACCGGATCATCGGGTTCTGCGGTGACATCAATCGAATTTACGATCACAAACGGAATTTCGTTGAGTTGACGGCCCTTATAGGACGGTCTGATCATACCAGTCTTCACAAACGCCGTATCTTTAAACAAACCTTGCTGATAGGTGCCTTGTGGGTCGTTTTCCTCGACTTCTCCGATAATCAGGACGCGATGCTGCGTTGTGAGGTCCCACATGAAGCCGTCTTTGCGAATATGGGTCGTTTCGTCCAAAATCACCATATTCAGTGCGTCTTGGGTCAAATCGGTATTGCCTACGTCCCAATTGATGATACGTTCGGCTCCATACAGTGCCAAAATCGGCAAATCAGGCCCATCTCCGGCCTCCATTGGTAAATCGGCCATAATTCCGGTCCGACCGACCAAAAGTTGCTCCGCATTGATCCGACGCAGCAGATCTTCAAGCTTTTCGCCTTTGGATGAGCGAATATCCTTCATCGCGTCCGGCAATTCTATTTTCGGAGGCTGATTGTGCATCATACCAACTGCCATTTGCACAGCTTCGCGCACAAAGTTGTGATAACGCGCTCTTTTCAGATAAGCGTCATAAGCAAGCACACCGATAGCGTTTGCATCGTTCCCACCGAAGCCATCAGTGATATGTCCGTTCGTTGCGGGAAGATATTGCGTCGATCGTGCCTTGACGCGCTTCTCACCCTTGTACGTATCACGCATCTGCTTCCAGTCGGAAACATGCTCGGTATACGATGGGTGGTTTTGTGCGAGAGAGTCAGCCATGAGGAAGAACATACCTCCATCCAACGGGTTTGACAAGCATTTTGTGTCTCCTGAGGGTTAATGATTACCTGTCGTTGTTCCGGTGGTGCCGGTTTGACCAACAGAGCGAATGAAATAACGAACCTCGTCAGCGACGTGGTCCTCAGCTTCGGTATTGATGTCATCAGGATTCTTTTCGTCCCGAGGAAGCACTGGAAGGGTCTCAATAAATGCCGTACAGTTGGAGAAAACGAACAAAGCTGGCTTCTCCCGAGGGAAAATCGCAATAACTTCGTTATTTTCGTCCAATTTCTTGTTCGGACCGGCATTCCTGATGCGCTGTCGCACTTGGGTCCACCCTGTAACGCGAGATCCAGGACGTTTGTCGGCTGCGAGCCACATAATTCCTGGATATTTGTTCCCATCATCCAGTCGGACCTTGGCTTTCATATCCGTGGCGATACAATTTCCGTTTTCAGCAGCAAATATCTGCGAGTCAGCAACGCCTGCTCTGACACGACACCAAGTGGTGCCTCTTTCTCGCCATCCCCACTCCATCTCCCTCTGAACAATCCCTTCCGAGATCTCTGAGGCAAGAATATTAAGCCCTTCGTTAGGACGATTGTCGTGGCATCCGTACCATTCTCGAATCCGAAATACATCTCCCCGAATGGTGCTTCTCCAACTTCCATCCCGTAGCTGTATGTCTTCTCCATTGCTGATTGCCCACCAGCCCACAGAGAAAGGCTTTGACGCGCCCCAATCGAAACTCCTCGTAATCTTCCAATTGCCAGGAATATCAAATGGCAGAACCACATTGTACTTAGGATCCCATACATCATCGAACATGCCGCCGGAGACGATATCCCAAGAGCCGTCCAACCAAGCCTTCTTCTGGGCTTCGTTATCCGCTGACGCGGCGATTTTCTGCTTATAATCTGGATCCGCTTCAAGCAGAGCAATATTCTCGTCGATGTGGGACTTGATGCTCAGCCTGCTAGGCTCACGCGCACCATCCTCGTCCATGATATCTTTGCGGACCACCATATTCAGGCTCTGTGGTTTGAACCTGTTCTTCACCCAATTGTGTCCCGGACCGCTAGGGTTCGTTGTGGCCCGACACATACGCGGCATCCCCTTCTGCGAGGAGCGGCAAGTGGACATCATCTTCTTGTAGCCCTTGTCGTTGGGCCAGTTGCAGAGTTCTTCCCACCCGATCCACGGATATTCATGGCCGTGGTAGTTATCATAGTCTGACTCTTTTGCGAACTGACGCAGAAGAAGCTGCTCTCCTGTCGGCCAAGTCCACGTGTGTTCCGAATGGTTGAACTTCGCCTGAGGCCAAATCTGCGGGATCCATTTCTTGGTCTTCGAGATAACGTCAGTCAATTGCTTGTAGGTTTGCCGGAACAGAATTCCCTTCCATGCTGCCCCGTATCCCTTGTCTACGTGCATACAGAAAGACATCAGTAGACTGTCGGTCTTACCGCCGCCACGGGTTCCCTCAAAGAGGACCTCGAAGATTGGTGTCGCCGCAAGAAATGCTTCCTGCGATCCAGGCATGGGTCTCCAGATTACATTCTTTGGATATTGCTTGGTCATTAATCCATCAATCCGATACGGGTGGCTTCCAAGACATTTTTCTTAAATTCAAGTAACCGAGCCAGCTTTTCTGCGTATTCTTTCCGTTCTGCTTCATTGAGAAGCCCAAGAAGCTGCGCCATTGCTACCTCACAATCTTCGCGAAGCATAGTGGCATCTGCCAGACTTAGGTGAATGATCACATCAGGAGGATTATTGCTCATTGGGTCACCTTAGCTTTTCAAGGTCGCACTGGCAAGCCTCAAACTCTGCCGATTTGTCGTGTATCGCCATGTATTGCCAACTTGGACAATAATGAACTCCTGTCTTACCTTGTTTCGTGTAGTGCAGATGTAACCTCGCCTCATGGTCTAGGTTCTCTGCCGTTGAAGATGGTAGCCCTTGTTCCATTCGTAAAGTCCTCACAGGATTATTATGGGCGTGGATCAACCTAACTATGCTCTTTGGGCTCACTTGTAAAGCTGCCTGTTCAATCGACTGTCTTCTCGTGACTGGTATATCGTAATGATCTCTATGGAACCAGTGCTTACCGATCCCTACCTGCGCCGCCATCATATGTAGGTATTTCACGGAGTATGGCAGACAGACCAGATGCCGCCTCCCGTCTGTCACTAGGTGTTGGATTGGTCTTTTTAGAATTACCATTTTAATCCTCTTATATTACATTCATTAAGTCCATACCAAATAACCCTATTAGGACAAATACCTGTCAAGTTATAAAACAAATATTCAACAGGAGATAACAAAAGTGGATATTCTATTATTGCTATAAAGTGAACTGCTAGAGAAACTATAATGAATATGATTATTATCCTAATCATTCAGTGTCTCCATGCAATACACACAGACAGTGTCGCCCGTTATAGTGCAGATTGTTGTTTCTTCATGAGGACACATGATAGGTTCTTCATTCGTAAATCTGATGTCTTCGATATTGATCCAGCGAACTGTCTTCTTTCTCTCAATATAGTGCGGCTGATATGAAGCCGTGGTCTCAACATTGAAATCCTTGTCTAGCCCAAGGAGGTGGCAGTATCCATAATCCGGATTTTGTGACAGAACAAGCCAGAAGCCAGTTCCTCTGCGTGAGAACATCTTCCCGACGAGACTCTTAGTAGTGTCTGACATGCCGAGCAACCTCCTGATTGAGCCAGTGAACAAGGTCCGGCGACACACTGCGGATACTGTCATGGAACGTGTATCCATGCCAGTCTACGCCTTGCATCCGCTCACGCATCTCACTTGGGCTCTTCATTACTTTGTGGAAGGTGCGCAACTCGCCAACCGTAACGATCCCTGTCATCAGATTGATGTCGATATCACTGTCCTTGGATATCTTCGCTCGGAACCGATACATCTCCATCTGAAGTATCTTGTGTGTCAGATAGAACGTACAGTGATTAAGTACACCGCTCATCGTTTCCCTCCCAATCGATATAGCGAAAGCGGCCGTTGCTACGCTGAACGTGGATCGCCATGAAGTGCCACATCGGGACCTCTTTTGCTACGTAAGAAGCCTCAGGAAATGGTTGATAGATCACCTTCACCTTGAAGCAACCTCGGAAGAACCAGCATCCCTTGTCCACATTATAATTGAAGTTCCCGTCCCACCAATCATAATTCTGCTTCTGAAGAGTCATCCGCGTCTCCACGCTAACTTCGAGAACGTGGTCACCGTTCTTTTCATCCCAATCAAGATGCTCTAGTGCCTTGTTCCATAGATTGTCTACTTCTGTCGCTGGGTTCATCGGTTATCCCTTTCAAATCGTGCCCAAGGAGGCGGGCGCGCACCACGGGTCTAAAAATCTGTTCAGTCCGATTCTCTGAGGTCTACAATATTCTCATCATGTATGTACGCATTTAGCATATCATCATGGAGCCTATTGCCGAACGCATTCAGGGGCGGGTTGGCGTTCTTCTTCCTGTCAATCATAGCGCCGACTATGACTTGCCACTGCGTCTTTGTGCATTTGATAATCAAAATCCTGGATCCCTAATAGTGTTCTGGTGTTTATTTATTTTAGCGGGTTGGGTTTCGGGTGACAAGTGTTTTGTGTCTTTCCAGGATTGGAGGGATGTGGTCTAACTCCGGCTAGGCGGGGTCGCACGTAGCACAGTCCGTCTCAGGACCGTCGAGGGGGCCGGGTCTGTCCGGTCGGTGGGTCGGGCCAGCTTGCGCCAGCCCTTCCCTTGGTGCCTTGTGTTACTTGGTGGCCACGAGCCAGGACTGGTTCGTATTGGCCATCCATGTAGGCATGTTATGCGCGGCCCATCCACCGCGCGGCGGTGCCACGCTGCTCGCTGCTGCACCTGCTACCAGTGCCGCCTTGAACTGAGCCAGAGTGAAGCCAGCCTTGTGCTCCTTGGCCAGTGCCACAGCCACGGCTTGCGCGTAAGCACGGTGTGTTCCGGGGCGCACGGGGGGCAGGGTGCCAACGGTAAACAGGGGGGCTTGTGGGGCTGCTGCTTGTGCTGCCTTGCTGCCTGTGGCCTGCTTGGTAGTGGCCACAGTGCCGCTGCCTGTGGCGGCGGTGGCGGCTGGTGCCTTGCGCTTGGTTGCGGTAGGGGCTTTCTTGTTTGTTGCGGTAGCCATTGTTAGTTCCTTACTTTGGTTGTGGCCAGTGCGTTATTGCTTGGCCTGCCCTTAACCTAATGCCGAGCGCGGCATATGTAAAGTAAAAAATGCACTAAGGTCGGAAACAGTTAGTTTCCAAACAAAGTACAATCCGCCTTAATTCTGCCCTATTTCTAGTGCATAACAATAGGACAACCAAAACAAAGGAACACACAATGTTTAAGCGATTTGCAAAAAAGACCCCTGCTACTGCACCCGACCGCGCCTATGTAAAGGACCGCTATACGGACAAGGTGATTTACACCGGAACCGTTGCGGCTTGCCAGCATTACGTTGATGCCTTTGGGCTTTGCTATGTGGAGGCGTTTTGATATGGTGAAATTTGTATTGCTACTGACCCTTTGGAGCGCAGAGACCACCGTGCCAGAGGTTTATGTTTTGGACCATGCCTTGACTGGCGAGGATTGCATAGAACGGCTGATGGATTTCTACCAGCCTGATAGCGCGGGAAGCCTGAGTTGCGAAGTGGACCACGGATGGAAGGAGGGAGAGGAGTGATCCTCTTCTTTCCTGGAGATGGAGATCGTCTTCTTCTTCGTCCTTCGGATTAACAATGTCGGCGAAAATCCGTCGGGGATTATCGGTATCGGCGAAAAACGAGGTGGGAGCCCAAGAGGAAGCGAAGATCACCAGTAGGCTGAGAGGATTACTCCTCTCTCGCCGCTTCCTTGAGGCCGAGCATCGTGGCGAACAGGATCACCGCTTTGTATGGCTCTTCGCCTTTCAATTTAAGAACGTTTCCGTCGTAGTCCTCAACTGTCGTTGTGCCGAACTGCCGAAGAACTTGGTATTCAGGTTTCACTGTCGGGTGCTTCTGCAAGTCCCACCAGATAACTTCATTAAGGTCTGCATCATACGTGCAGAAGTTGAAACACCCATCAATGAATTCCATCAGCTGATCCTCCTGTCGGTGGTCGGGCAAACAGTAATCTTGCCTCCACGTGCGAGATAATCAGCGACGAGTTCGTTCAATTGTGCGCGTGTCATGGTGGTAGCCTTTCGCGTGGGTGTTTGTTTAAGGTACGCTCAGAATAGCATGTGGCTCGGAGTGTGACAAACTCTATTTATCTGCAAAGGACATTTATTTCCAGGATATCTCCATCTCGGGTTATTTCCACGATCTCTGAGATCTACAGATCATACGGAAGAAGAGGAAGACGATGTAGATGAGGACAGAGAATCCTACAGATCTTCAATCCGACAGATCGTGTCGGCGAATTCTGCAGATGGAGTCGCTCCTGGAGACCTCGTCTGATAATCCTTGTCGGCGATTTTTCAGTCTTCCTTGTCTTCAATCGGGAGAGGCCCAGGAGTGACATCCTTCGCCGCTCCGAAACGCTTCTCCCAATCGTCCACATCCTTGGTCTCGGCTGGTGCAACCATTACGCCGCCAGTGTGATTGACTTTCACCTCTTGTTTATCTCGGTATCCCTCGTCGTGCTTCTTCAGTTCCAACTCGATGAGGCGGATAGGATAGATTGTTTCTTCGGAGACGAGGTTGCCGTTGCGGTCATAACTCTTCTTTGTCGTCCCATTGAACAACAGGTTTTGATGGTGACCGATAAGCTTCTCTTGATACTCCTGCTCTTGCATGAGCATGGCTTCTGCGAACTCTTCGTCTTCTTCCATGTGATGTCTGACAGTCTGCGGAGATACTCCTGCTGCGGCTGCTGCCTCACCCATCCGTCCCCATTTCGCAAACTCCAACAAGAACACTTCCTTGGCCTTGTCGTCGAACTTTATACGAGACATTCTTATCTCTGTCCGCCATTCTCCAGTGACGTCATCAAATATATCCACTTTTTGGACTTTCGATCCGCGACTGATAAGGGAGCGGGGTCGTTCTCGCTGCGAGAAGTTCTCGTCGTATTGCTGAGCATAATCTGTTTCGTCAGTCATTGTCATCTCTCTCATCAGTGTGCGTGCGAAGGAAGAATAAGAAGATCCCTCCATTAACAGTAGTCGTCAAGCCCAAAGAAAGCAAGCCTCATTATTTCCAGATCTGTCTGTAGTATTTCAGTAGAGTCAACCCTCAGCCAGCTAAACCGTTGTTTCTATTACTAATTCTATTTTTATTAAATACTAAATAGAGGTATACTTCACTACTCTACTACCTTCCAGCCAGCTACCTGACCTCCCTTGGGCATTTACCCTGCAACCTGCGTAAGCCAAAAAAAGAAGTACCAATGTATTGTGCTCAAAGAGAAAACTAAGCCTTTACAACGTCTTACGCATAATATATCATGTCACTTTATATACTAAGAGGTACTCACCATGCACCGACATAACCGCTTCCTTCCTTTAAGACCGCTCGGAGATTATCGTACACATATCGACAATCCTGGATCGACATACCAACTGTATGACCACAGGAACATGAAAGCCCAAGTGATACTCTACCACTGGTGCCGGACAGACTTTATAAACCATGTCCCAATCGGCGAACTGCATGAGTGGTTATTTGAGAAATATCCAGAAGTCACCAAACGACAAATGGGACGGACCATTCTGCAGGCTTCTACCTATGATCCAAGGCACCTGAAAGGCGTAACCAAAGACAACCATAAGGCGACCATGATTTATATCTGGAATGATCAGAAAGACGTGGAGTACGGCCTGGAGTGGATGCTCAGCATGTGGATCTGGAGGCTCGAGAACGAGTGGAAGGATATCCACAAACATGAGAACGACCAGCATCGCGAAATGACTGCCGACATTTTTGAGGACCTAGCTGCGTGCTCGCGGCAAGATATGATGAGTTTGTACGCTGATGAGACTACAAACAGCAGCATATTCGAACTTAACGAGCGTGTTGATTGGATGGCCCTTTGGGCTAAATATGAGATGACAAATGAGAGCAGCAAAACAATTCCGAAAGCACGGGGTGATCGTCCGAGGAGCATGTCATGACGACTTATCCACTCTAACCTACAATGACGTTCGGTTCATGAGTTCTTGTCTGTATGATCGTATAGGAGTGGGATGGCCGGATCCTATCCACGATCCTTTCTGCCGTTGCTCTGGAAGTGAATAGGGTAGCGGCATGAGGGCTGGATGAGGAGCCGAACTCATCCTTGAATATGTCATATGTGAGGAAGCGTTTAGCTTCGTTAAACCAGACGTAGAAAGCTGCACGATGACCGAGTTTCATTAGTTCACCATCTTCGAGAACATGTTTTTCAGACCGCCTTCTTCCTCGTGCATTATATCGAGGGATGCTCGTCGACGAAGAAGTGTGAAGATCTCCTTCTGGATTGTGGCGGCTCGGTCTTGGCATTTAGCGGCCTCGTCCTCGCGTTCTGCATCCAGTTCCACTTGAAACTGAGCGAACCGGAAGCTCAGTTCACTGTGCAGTTTCTCGACTTGTTTGTTTACATCACAGAATTCACACATATCAGTCTTCCTTTATCAAGATGAAGCGGCGTTGCTCAGTGTCATCGAAGCAGCCATTGAAGTTGGAAAGCGAGCGAACAAAGCGTGTATCCGTACCTTGACGAGAATGGAGGATCGACCATTCGTCTGTATCTCCATTCCAGATGATATCGTCAACACGATACAACCTCTGGTTCTTGAAGTGCATGTATATTCGACCAATCATGGTCGTATTGTCGTTGGCTCGTAGCTTCTTGCTATCCAACCTGCTTCTACGTATAGTATCTGACATGTCATACTCCTAGAATTGCTGATTCTCGTTCTTCTTCACTTAGAGCCAGAAGTGCGTTGTAACATTCTTTCTCTACGTCAGTCATTGATCTTCCCCACGAAGGGTGTGGTTCATCGTAATATTGCCCACAGTATTTGAGATGATGATCTTCTGTGTTTAGATCATCTGTAACGATATGCAGGATACCGCCGACAGATTGTTCTTCATATAGGGCAACAACTGCCTTTCTGGCACGTTCATAGGAGTTCTGCGGACGTAGCCGCTGCACCCCTGCCAAGCCAGCGCCATCCAGCGCGTCCGCAGAGCCTTCTGAGGCCTCCTTGACAAGTTGCATTAGGGTAAGGTGGGCAATACGCAGGCTTGCATCGCTGCCAGATATTAAATCAACGCTGAGACCAGTGGGTTGATGCACCATCTTCACCTTATCGAACATGTAATTCGGTGCCGCTCCTCTACTATCAAGAACAGCGTGGCAGTGCTGACATTCTCCTCCCAATACGAGTGGAGCATGACGTCCCGTAGGACTTTGTTTGCAGGTTGTGTCTACCATGACCACATTCCATATATTTGAAGTGATGCAGCCACAAACGCGCAGATAAGCGTGACCACAGCCCAAAGGATGAAACCTGACTTGTCGTTCGGTGTTTCAGGATCATGCCGTGCAAACACACCGAAGAAGAATGCAGACATTATCCACATAAGGATTGAGATTGCAGTAATCATGTGTTCAGCATCCTTTTTATGTTGTTCGCCATGCCTTTGCAGAACATACGAAGATCCTCGCGTTCCCGACGCAGCTTTTCAGCCTCTTGGGTTTTCTCAGCGAGCCTGTCTGCACAAAACCTGAACGCTGATCTCGCAGCGGTTTCAGTATTTTCTGGATCAAAGCCAGCTTCCTTAGCAAGTTCGGCCCAAGCGTGTCCATCATACAGTCCCATCAGGATTGCTCCTTGAAGCGACGCCACAGATAGTCGGCACACATCCAGATAATTACTGCATCGGCAAACATAAGGAACCAATTACCCTTCTGCCAATCGGTCCATAGTAGATACGGCCCAATGACACAGGAGCAAGCGATTGCTAATATAATCAGTGCGAATTTAAGCTTCCACATTTCAGTCACTCCACTTCATGGGGCAGGCGGTCAGTATCCACCTTACCAGTTGAGACAATCGTTGTCCACGACGTATAGACCTGAACATCCACCAGTGGGATCTTCGCAGAGCACCATGTCGCTCCATCATTATCGGACCCAAGGAAGAGACCACACCCAACGAAGGCGACACCATTCAGCTTCCAGACTGGGCGTCCAGGCTTGAGAGCAGCTTCTTCATCGACCAGCAGGTTATCACCCTGTGGGAGAACGAGGCCGACCTGTACGATCTCGACCTTATGGCCGAGCCATGTCATCGCACGATATACCGAGTTGATATCGTTCTTCTTGACGATACACTCTTCAATGGTCTTAATATACGGATTGATCAAGACTCCTCGCATGGGTGTCCTCCATCTGCTGCACGTTGGTCCCACAGACGGGCGTCTCTGGTGTGGCGGTCGGCGTCAGCAGTGTCTCCATCCTGACGTGCCAGACCAGCCATCTCCCAATGCTGATTTGCTTTTCGGCGGCAATCTTCAGCGCTTCTCATATCGCGATTTCCTCACCAATGCGTCCAAACGCTTCAATCTCAAACACAGCGTTAGGCCATGGACCATTGAACTTCCATCCATCACGCTGTTCTTTCGCAGCCTTGATGAGATGAGCGTCGGTACAGTTGTTCAACTTGCTGAACCACGGCATCGTCTTGAACTTCGACGTGTTAGTAATCGTGTTCAGCAAGCGGCGAGGAGACTGTGTGCCGTTTTCACGGATCCACAATTTTACTTCTGAGATGTCATGCGTCATTTGGTAGCCTTCCTAAGTTTGCTTGTATTCTGATAATAGCACGGGTAGTATTCCGTGACCAGTTCTATTTATCTATCGTCACTTTGTATCCAGATTGTGTTATCACACCAAGATCTGCATCACCTCTCTTATGTGTGCCTCTCCACCAGCGCAGCTTATTACACTTGGAACACCGTTGTCTCTTGTTGGCTCTTCCAACTTCCAAGAAGGTATGGTCACAGACTTCATCTCCACCTCGCTTAGAATAGCACCAGTGTCCCCTGACGCCATGTTCTCTATGACGTCTCCCGCTGTGATCTTCCCGCAGACTCTCCAACTTCTCTTTGTTGACGTACACAATGACGGTCTTGTCCTCGTCTCCCTTGGGCATTGTGTTCACGTGTCTCATGGGATCGGAGTAGTCTCCACCTTCAAGCTGTTCTCTCCCGTGGATCAGACAATAGCAGTACATATAGTAATAAGCGAAATGTTTCAAGACAAATAGATAAGGACCAAATTCCTTCTTCATATCGATAGGAACTTTACCTTCTATGGCAATGCGCATCTTAGGATCTATGTAGTCAGCATCGAACCCAAGAGCGAGAAATTGGTGCTTATGCCAGTGTTTTCTTGGAGGAGGATCATATTTCATTGGATAGAGAGTTTCACGTATCAACTCTTGAGACTTCAAGCCTGGACCGAACATAATCTTAGGGAAATATCTACCATCTCTGTCTCTCATCTGACTACAGAAATTACTGCCTTCAATGGTGTAATCAACAAAGAATAAATCTCCGTGAGAGCCTCCGCTTACTCTGAATGAAATAGGTTCATGGTGATCTGTCTTAACTGAACAGTATCTATGGAAGATGACTTCTGGATCAATTTCTTTTATGGAATTATAGATGTCTTTTGAAGCAGCATTGTCAAAATTATAAAGTCTCATGGTAGCCTCCTTACTCTGAGTATACCATAGCAGGCGGGGCAAGACAAACTCTATTTATCCTGCCCCGACAACTTAGGCTGGAGGCAAGCGGTTCGCTTCCAGGATCGGCATACCAGCTTCGGTAGGGATATAGATCACTTGTCCGGCGTTGCCTTGTTCTTCCAGCATCCGGATATAGAGGTATCGCAGATAGCCTTCCGGACCACCGAGACCCTCGGCCAGTTCAGCGTTCGCCTTAGAAGCAAACTCTGCCCGTGTCAGTTCGGCCTGACCTTCCAGATTGCTGGCATCCAGCTTCGCTTGGGCTTCCTGGACCCGTACTTGCCGCGAGAACTCTGCCTCAGCAAGGACTGCCTTGCCCGACATTTCAGCACCCCAGACTTGGACAGTCTTATATCCATACCAGACGCCTCCGATACCAGCCACGCCCATCGACAAGACGATAAGCATAGCGAACATTGCGATTACTTTTTCCATTTCGTTATCTCCGTTATTACCCAAAGGAAAGCGCAGCGGACCATCCGCTACGCTCGTTGTCTTACGACGCTGTTTCGATATCGAACGCAGTAGGCCATTGATGACGCATCGGCTTGTTCTCATCACTGGCACCATACCGCCGCATGAAATCAGCCATCTTGCCTTCCTGACGACCACGCATAATCATCTGCGAAGTCGGGATCATCGTGCTGGCCAGAATGCGATTCTCCAGGTTACTGAAATCTACACCAATCAACTGGTAAGTGTGCAGATAATCAATAAAATTTCCGGACACAGTGCCTTCCGGCACACCATTCTTGAAACGATCGGCCAGTTCAACCGGATCCATGTCCTCGAACTCTTTCAGACGCCGCTTGATCTTCTTGGCGCGGTGCTTGTGATTGCGCTTCGCAGCCTTGAGTTCATTGGCGTGGCGTTCCTTGATCGCTGCCAGTGAAGCATCGCGGTCCCGATCTTGCTTCGCCATTGCAACATCGCTTTGAGCGGCAATCGCTTCAAGGATGTCCTTGTTCTGGCCGACGATTATCGCCATGCCTTTCTTAGCGTTTGGTGTGTGGCCCATCTATATCTCCTTGATTATGGGTTACTTGAAGTCTCTCTTCATCCTTTCCAAGATCTCTTTAGTGTGAGCATCTTTAATGTGCTTCACTTCCAATTGCAGATCCAGTTGATCATCAATCAACTGGTGCATCTTAACGCGGATCTCTTCCTGCTTGGCGGTATCGTTCGCCTCAACTGCCACGTCAAATTCCATTAGAGCGATCTTGCTCCGCTTGGAAATAGCATCGCCTCTTTGGGTGATCTCAATCAATTTTGCTGCGTCTAGTGCCATCTTTAGTTCCTTTGTGGTAGCGGCGGTTAAACCTTGGGGCGGGACGCGTAAGGTGGCCCAAACGCGCCCCACCAGACAGTCACCTGACCTTGCCGTAGGCTACCACACCAGCCAAGGCCAAGCGACGTCCCAGACCGCTAATAAGCGGTCCGCAATAGCCGCGCTCTATAGTCCCGTGAGCATGAACGCGGCTGTTTCGTTGGCGAGAGGGTAAAGCAATCAACTGTCTTCCAGACATGCTCCTTACCTCCCCGCAAATACTTTCTTTGAACCTCACCTGATGGGAGAACTCTTATAGTCTTAGGCCGGTTATAACGAACGCGGCTCCGAGACCATAGTTTCATTCAATTACCACTCTACGAGCGCGGTTCTCATACGTTGCTCGCTTCCAGGATGGTTGCGTTTGGACTTCCACAACCACAGGTCCACTATACGACGGGCCGTTGTAGACCCGCCAATCGAAGTTCGGTACTGGCTGCTGAACCGGAACGAATGGCTCAGGCTCAGTGCAAGCCGCCAGCAATAACAAAAGGCTAAAACAAAAGCGCATCTGTGACCACCGTTATTAATCCAAGGAAAACGGACAGTAAACAGATCATGAATCCGCCTCCCTCTGGTATTTCCCGACCTCGCCAGATTACGAAGCCATTCAGTGCAATGAACCACATCGCACTAGCTATAATGTAATCGAGTCCCCACCCAATGAAATTCATACAGTTAGATCACCCCAGCGAGATCAAGGCACGAGCGGACGGAATTGGTTCCGCATTCGTCGCACCAATTGGCACGAGCGTCAGGCTCGCACTGTTGGGTTCCCCTGCAACCAGTACAAATCCCAGGAACAACGCTGTCGTGAACGTTGTCTTCCATCATATCCAACGGATCGTCGTATCCCTCAGCCGTAGCTAAGTCTTCCAACAGATTGTTGTCTGTGATGGGTATTCCAAAATCGTTTGGCATGGTAGCCTCCTAATTAACGTGCTACAAGTATGCACTAAGGACACCAAGGTTGACCAGTTCTATTTATCTGGAGACAATCTTGCCAGCGAGATGCCAGCCGAACCGAGCGCCGATTGCTCCAAAGAACCCACCAAGAATGGCAAGAGAGCAAGTAACTAGGAAGGGGTCGATATACTCGGTGATCATATTCTATCCAGTCGCTGCTTCCCAATCTTCGTACTCAAACATCTCTTCGATGTAAGTCTCTAAGATCAGGATTGTTTCAAGTCTTTTACCGCCGAGATCAGGTCGGAACAGAACACCGACACGAAATTTCAGTGTTCCCTCCATGAGTTCCTGTTCACCGCGCCATCCAGGTGATTGATCGCCCAAGGAAGGTCCATTGTAGTGTCCCACACATTTGAACGGCGTATCACCCCACTTAGGAGAGGGGTTCCAGAAACCGACGCGTAGTCCCGAGGATATATGCACACTGTTCACCATGTTGATTAATGGTATCACCCACGGTAGGCAGGTGACAACTTCATTTTACTCCGATTCTATACTGGTGACCATTTACGATCAGTCAATCTCTTGTTCGGCGGCCCATTCGTAAGCATTGTTCACCACATCGGCACCGTTTGAAAAGAACGTGATAAACTGTGTTTCGCTGAGACTAAGTGATATATTAGCATCGCTCTTCTGCTCACCGTGCTGAACATCAGTGAGTGTAACTTCCTCGATCTCATATTCAGGTGGCTCTCCTGGATCTCCAGGATAATTCAGTGAGGCTGGTGCTGGCGCTTCGCCGAAAGAGATCAGTGTCAAGTCAACTTGACAAAGTACGGTTTTCTCATCTACGGAAACACCGTCTGGTCCCTCAATAGGGAACTCTTCAAATTCAAAGGTTAGGGTCAATGGTAATGCTCCTTCAGATGAGCGGTGATGTCCTCGGCTGCCTGATGCAACTCACTGACTTTATACTTCTTGCCAGTGATCGCGCCAGCCATATCAGCGGCCTTGCGCTTGGTCATCCCGCGTTGCTTGAGACCCACGTGGAGAAGGCGGCAGATGCCTCTTACTTGGGCGATATGGAAGTGCTCAAACTGTTTAGGTTCAGTGATCGTCGTCATGGTAGCCTCCTTAGATTTCCCGAGGAGTGCGAAGTCCCGTGCCTCGGTCACGGTTCCAGGTAAAACACAAAAACCCGCTTCGCTTATGCAATAAGTATAACCCAAGGAAGCTACCTGTGACCACTTCTATTTGTCGTTCATTCCATCCGTCGGTAGTTCGTTCAGATTGACCTGCACAAAACGGGCGATCTCGAAGAACTCGCTGCAAGGACGGGTCCACGTTGGAGATGACATAGGACCATGACCTTTGTAAACAACGACAGGTATCATGGTTGCTTCTTCAACGGCGAAGGTAATGATCTCGTAGCGAGCGTTGGTCTTCCGGTGTCGCCAGTAGCCGAAATTCGGCACGTACTGTGAACTTGGATCAGGTATCGTCATCAGGTATTCCATTCTCCATGAGGTAAAAGGCCCGCTTCTTTACGAACTCGCGGTGTGGTCGTCTTTCGTTGCAGCCGCATACGGTTGATCGGCATTGCATGATACCAAGTTGGCATCCAGGATAGTCTGCGTTCTTCTGGTCGATCCTGGCTTGCTTGATGTACGGATCATAGAAGCCGCCTCTCTTGTTAACTGGCCTGAATGTAGGATCCCATTTTACATGGATGATCATTACAATCAACGCAAATAGGATCGGTCCCCAGATATAAAATGTGTCCATCAAAACGGTATCTCCAATTCACCTAGTTGTTTAAAGATCCGGCCATCAATATCCTGTTGGCCAGTATCCTGTAGCGCCGAGACAATACGGTCGATCATCGGTTGCGATAGCTTGACTTCCTTGAACTTCTCTTGGGCATCTTCCTCAACCCGACTGTCGTAGAAGGATTTCATCCGCTTGGGTAATGCTCCGCCGGAGTGGTAACGATAACCCACCTGAGCGACGTAAGTTGTGCCTTGATCACCATAGTCTGTATCCCAAGGTAGACCCACTTCCCAGCAACTATCCTCATCGGCATCCATGATCTTGTCCAGCAATTCCACGTCTGTCAGTGATTGTAAAGCCTGCATCACGTGGATCTGGTCAGAATATGGCCACTTGGAGGTCCGATCCTCGGTCAGAGTGACGCGGTCTGTGAAGTTGTATGTGAACATCGCAGGCTTATCCATGTCAGTGACACGAAGCCCACGGTAGAAGATGTGATTGGATACACCTTCATAGATCTCGACAAAGCCATAATCGTGGAGCAGTTCACTTTCCGGCATGAAAATGGTCTCATGCTCATAAGCCTCTTCCATTGCATCACATTCAATGACAATCTTGGTCATGTTATTAAAGCCGAAAATTTGTGTATCATCAAACACAGGGATAGAGTAAGACTCCCCGTTTTCATCACGTGTGTTGCTCTCCAGTTCACGGACAGCCATCCACGGCTCCCAATGCTTGCCGAGTTCTGTCGTGAAGGCCAGCTTCTGGTAGGACCAGCGTTTCATCCGAGAGTTGCGTTTCCGCATCCGGATAAAGCCGAACTCCTTACCGCGAAAGTCGTCATCCTTGACGTAGAATTCATATTCAGTTTCACCCAAGAAGAGGCGAAACGTGCCGCCAAGACGAAGGCAAACTGCGATAGCGTACTTGAGACCAGTTCCGAAGAAACCAATCGGGTTCTCCCCTAGCTTCACGTTGATACCGAAGGTAGTCGCTGCCTCCAGCGGCATCAGTCCATGATTTTCAAATAGCAGCATTATTTAATTTCCTGTCGTTTAAACACAAACATATGAGAGGGTGGGTTGCATTCATCACCAGGATGACAGATGAACACAGATACTAATTCATATCTCTGCTGACCTAGATTATTGAGATCGTTCCATGTAAGATCTCGTTCCATGTAGTATTCCCAATTCATATCGATATTCCTTCATATCCATGGTCAATGAACCCTTCGGCCACGAGAGTTGAATTGCGATTGCTAGAAGTCTCGTTCTCATCGAACCAGACATCATAACTCATGAATGTAAAATGTTTCACGTCCAGTAGTGGTTCTCTGCGGCGGTCGCATACGCGCATGAGTAGAGTTCCTTGGCTGGTACGGAAGACGTCGCCATAGAGCCATTCAGTATGGCAGTTGAGACGAACATGCGCTCCGGTCTTAATACATTCTGTCATTGCGGTAGCCTCCTAAGCTGCAACCAGTATGCGCTCAGGAGGCCTCAATGACAAGTTCTATTTATCCCGTAGTGCGCTTCTGCGTGAACTTGATGTTCATCTGGCGACGATGATCTTTCTCGGCGCGACGAGTCAACGCACGGAGAACCTGACGGGTCGGCTCACGCTTGATCACAGGGATCTTAGCGTTGGCTTTCTTCTTGGCCGTGTCGCGATCAATCGCACGGTAAAGGCCAGACCGAGCAGGCTCGGGGAACTTGAACGAGATGTTCCAGTTGTTCATGATCAGCTTCTCAGCTGTAGTCATCGTTGATGAAGGATTATCAGCGCGACTCCCTTTCTTCCGTAAGCGGCGGCGGATCTTCTTGGCGATGCGTGACACCAGTGACATTTATGAAATCCTCTTCATATTGGATTGACCTTGTTGAATTGGCCGTTGAAGGTTGACTTTATCACCTGCGGCTTGGCCTTGACCATAGGCGTCGTGGTTCACTCGGGTCTTACTTGAGCGTCCCTCGCGTGTCTGCAAGGCTGGCAGCATGGCTTCCAATCCCTGCTCAACCAGCGCCATCTTCGCGGTTACGAGATCGGTTCCCGTTCCTACTTGGGCTACTCGAGCATTGATCAGTTCATCCAGCTTATCGTTGATACGCTCGGCGAAGCCAATCATGAAGGACCAGTATTGCGTATGACGCGACTGATCAGACTTGACGTTGAGTTTGAGGAATTCCTTCCAGCCACGGTTCATGCTGTCGTGGATCAAGCCCAAGAGGAATTCGTGCATCTCCACGTCGCCAGCAAAGCCGAAGAGTTCTGTGGTCTTCTTCCCCTTCACAGTCTGAGATCGACCATTCCACGCCTTGGTTCCACAGTAGCGAGCAATCGTCGTATCGCAGTATTTTTGCGAGGGATGCTCCTGCTTCTGTTTCTGCTCGAAACCACCTTGACGCATGTCCCGCTTGAACTGAACGTTCGCGAGGTCCGCCTCGGTGATGCCATGCTTCTCCATAAGCTTTTCAGCAATAGCCAGCGCAGCAATCGCCTCATCTTCGGTTGCGCCGTTCTCAGGGATCTTAGCTCTGAGCGCGGCAATCTTTTCAATCATGTCGGTCATGGTAGCCTCACTCTTCCGGTTGTTGTGCGAGCATCCCTTCCAAATAGTGGTCGGGTGCAATAGAATAACCGAGTTGGATCAGGCTATCAGCCGCCCATGCTCGCACGAGGTTGATTAGGTACATTGAGCGGTCCTTTATTGTGTTATTTAGCATAACCCAAGGACAACCCTGTGACCAGTTCTACTGTTCGCCAAAAGTAACAGGCGAGAGTGGAACCTTCATCCACTTGGATTTGTTTTCCTTCGGAGAGCGGCACTTGCTGTCCGGCTTGGTGACGCGCCAGAAGATACCAGAGTTGAGTTCCAGCATGACGTCGGCCTTCTCGACCTGACCTTTCTTGGCCAGCACATGGATCGACTTCGGCTTGCAGGAAGGATCGACGCGCAGTTCGGTCAACTCGACAGTGTAGGGCAGAACCTCTTCGATCTGGTCCTGAGGGAACGCTTCATAGTTTGCGTCCACGCCTTTCATCTCTAGGATGAATTCACCATTGCCGTTCACGCCACGGTAAACACCGAAGCGGGGATTTTCTTCATTGGTTTGATAGAGTACGTCCATCGGGATCGTTTCCTTCTTGGGTTGGTCGTGATAAAATTGAAAGTCCTCTGCTTCCCGCCACTTTCTGTCGTGGTCAGTACAGTGCATGGAACTCTTGTAAGTGAAGCGGATATACCATCCAGGCTTCGGCTTATAGCGACCGCGACCCTGGACATAGTTGTTTCCCCAATTGCGTTTCGCGTAGTAGGGAACCTTATCGTTCTCGTCGAAGTAATCCACTTCCAGAACGATGATCGGAGATTTACCGGTCTTCAACCGTACCTCGTCACCAGTCTTGAAAGGTGGGTCTGTCATGTAGCCTCCTAACTATTGAGCCTTTATAGTACAGCACGAAGCGGCATATGACAACATCTACTTGTCCCAAGCAGGTGGGGCCGATGGAAGTTCCTATCCACCGACCCCTGTTGCTTTGATTAAAAATCAAGTGCTCATTCAAGAGCAGCACCCGATCAACTTTCAGACCACTGAGATCGCTTCACTCTTATCAACGCGCTCTACCACTGAGCTACCCGCCCTCAGTCCAACGAAAGGGTGTTGGTAGGCGGGACTGGATTCGAACCAGCGACTTCATTTTCAAGGCGATCTCTCGTCTTTCAGTTACTTCGTTTCTCACATTGAGGGGCATAAGTCTCTCAAGTATGAGTTACGGGAATTGATTACCTCCTTGGAGTTTTCCACCCGCATAATTCAGTCTCAGTCTCAGTCTATCCCCTATGGGATCAGTTTAGCCTTGGATATATCCGAAGATCTCCTTGGCAATGCTCAGATCAGTGACCGCGACAGTGTTCGCTCGTTGGCGAGCCTTCTTCACAGCAGAGATCATTTTGTCACACCGAAGCAGCATGGCCGATTTCTCGTGCGGCGTAATCATGCTCGAAGTGTGCGTTGTTTCAATACGGGCGACAGGAACGTCTTCGTTCCATTTCTCCACTTGGGCCGGATGCTCCTTCGTGGGTTCCACCAAGATGCGCGACTTGAGCGTCTTCTCAGTTTTCATGGCCACAGTGGCTTCCGAACGGTAGACCCCTTCGCCGAGGTTGGCGTCCGGTGTCCATTTGATTGACATCTCCAGCGTCGGAATGACCAGGATCATTTCGCGGACAGCTTTGAGGCGGCTCTCCATGCCCAAGAGGAAGGTCGCAGGGACGTCCTTCATGATGGTCGTACCGTCAACTACGAGGTCTGCCTTGGCACGGCCATTGGCTTCTTCGAGTTGCAGGAGAGCATCATAGTGGCGACCAACAGATTTGAAGGCGTGATCAAGCTTATCAGCGACCGTAGTCACCATTTGCTTGCTCTCGGTGGTGTTTTCACCTTCGCGTGAACTCTCGAAGAAAGCAACCGTCTTGGATGCTCCGCGGAAGTGTTCCGCTTTCTTCGCAAAGACCGTGCTGGTCTCCTTGGTCACCGCTTGCGCGGCATTGGTTGTGTCAGCCATCACGGCCAACAGTTCATGGAGTTTTGCCATCTCTATATCCTTTGGGGCTATATGTTATTCTGAGCCTACATACTACGCACGGGCGCGGGGCAAGACAAACTCTATTTGTCTATCAGAGTGCTTTTTAATCCTCCTAAAGGGCGACCGTTGTCTGTGAACTCATGGTAAATCTCGATAGTCAAACCATTGGTGCTGTCGTAGGCTTCCAGATCAGGGTGATCTTCTGCCCACTTCTCTATGCGAAGGTCTTTCATCCAGTCCCAGTTCATGAAGAAGCTGTCTCCCCCACTTCTGAGGAAGGTAGCCCACGTCTCTCTAGCTGGGATCGGTACTCGTCCGCCCATTGCTTTGAGCAGCTTGTTCTTCAACTCTTCGTGCGTCATCGTTCCTCCGCATTTTGCGTAAGTTCCATCGAATGGAAGCCAAGTTCTTGTTGATCGCTCTTAGAACCTCAACTTCAAGATGATGGCTATCATTCATTATCTTAGATTGCTTAACCATGTGTCCTCACTATGCGTCCACTAAGGCTCTCCTTATGACGCTGTTGTGTTCAGGCAGTGCCTTCTTCGCCCACCTGACAGCCACATACTTGTGATCGTCTGGTGGTCGTGGGCATATCTCTACTATCCAAGCGTCGGAGATGTCTGTTACCATTCCCTCGAAGACGTACCTCTCTTGGGTATCTTCGTGTTCGCAGTCAACCTTGATCCAGTCTCCGAGAGACGGTCCCACTTTATATTGCCAAGGTCCCCAACTCATCTTGTTCTCCTACAGATCGAAAATCAATATATCAATGTCGGCGATTTTAAGAAAAGAGATCCAACTGCTCTGCATCCATGTCATCGGGGTCACGGAAGCCCAAGAAGGTTGGAAATCTCGGCTTGTCTTTGATGCCGACATTGAAATACTTCATTTTTACGATTCTATCAATATAGTCTTGTCGGCGATCCCACACTTTTTGGCGGATCTCGTCGTCTAGTCCTGTTCCGACGCGGCATGTGAAAGCAGTTCCGTCTTCGAAGCTTCCGCTAACGCCAATAGCGCCGAGAGTGTCTTTTCCGATAAGGTTCTCTTTATGCCCTGAGCGTTCCGTGTGACCGAGATTGTCAAGCGTGGCTTCATTGGCGTTGTGCATCTGCTCGAAGAAATCTGTGATTTTGCATTCTGTGTCAATCCAGCCACCTTCTTTCATTTTGATACACTCGCACTGAACTGGCGAGCCGCGTCCAAATTTATAGTAAGCATCAGGATCTCTCAGGATAATCCCTTCCTGCCCTTGGGCAATCATTTCCTCATGAAACTCGTTCACTTCGTCCATGGTCTCCAATAACCGAGTTTCTGCCGCCTCCATACGAGGCTGATCGTGACTGCCTATTACCCATTGTCCGGACACTTCTTCGACAATATCAAATCGCCGCTCAAATATATCCGGTTCGTCCCATTTATCAAAAGCGTAGAATGTGAATATATCCAGTTTATCGTAACTCATTACGAAGCTGCTGGTTCTCTGGAAGCATCCCTCTGCTGTTGGGTCACCGCAGATTATTTCCCCATCCATGCCTTCCAGGAAGTCTTTGTTCCAGGCAACCCATGATTGAACCTCGGCTGCTCGCACTGGTTTAATGCTACGAGTCCACGCAATGCCATCTCGAATGAATACACGAATTCCATCATACTTGAGTTGGCCCAGGAGAGGTCCGTCTTCAAGCTTCTTTGCGACTTTAACGGGATCATATTTCCCAGCTAACATTGGCTTCATGTTTTATATCCCATTTCTTAGACTATATTGTAGCATAAGCCGCGCAAGCTGACCAAACCTTTATGTCCTACACCGCCGGAGGCTAATTATGGCAGGGCAGGGCATAGGGCGCGGCCTGTGGTGGTGCGCAAGGTAGGGCAGGGCGCTAACGCTGCTCCAGCGCGTCCGTAGGGCTCCAAACTAAGCCTCATGCCAAGCCATATATTCCCACGGCCCCCAGAAGAAATCCTTAACATTAGGAGACAGAGAGTAAACGACCTCACCAATTTCCGAAAACTCGTCCAGTCCTGTTTTCAAGCCATTCGCTATCATCTGCATCTGACCAAAGCAAATGTCTTCTTGTTCTGGACAAATATATGGAGAATATCCGCCACCGATTCCGTCCTCGGTGTGGTGTTCGAAGATGAAATCGAATATGACATTGTCGGCGATTTTTAGTTTATCGCTTCCTCTTAGGTAAGGGCAGTCAAAACATGGTGCTTTACAGGGCATTAAAAGGGAACCTCTATTTCGCCGAGATCAAGTTCAACAGGTGTCGGCCATTCACGTTCACCATAGACCTTATCCCAAGATGCTCGGCATTTCTCCAGATCACCAAGGTCGTAATGATACATTCGTTTCTTGGTGCGATGAGGCTGTCCGGTCTCTTGATCGTACTCTTCAACTGTTACGCGCTTTTGCATCTTATTGATATGTGGAACAACACGGTTTAGGAATCGACCCAAGAGAGTGGCGTTGCCTCTCCGAGCAAACTTCCACTTATCTGCATACGCGGTATAGTCTTGCTCCAGAGCATCTGTCGGGACATCACGGACCCACGTGTCATGGTTCTGCAGGACACGACCGTCCCACAGTTTATGATACCACCACTCTTCCTCAACGCCCATTGACATGAGTTTCTGTTCTTGCAGCGCATCAGTCTGAGGCACGTTGCGAACTTCAAACTCACTTATATCCACGTTCTGCAGATGGTAGAGCAGCGCCTCATATCCGCCGTTGTCCATCTGCTTTGTTAGTGACTTAAAGAAGGTTGCGTCCTGCTTACGGTTTTCACCCATGTCTAGGACAAAGTATCGTCTTTCATCTCCAGTTGCTCTAATGACATGTGGATCGTTGGAAGCCATGATGAGGTGAACATAGTTGGGATAGGGTTCAGTGTCAATTCCTTTGGCTTCGATAGGTATACTATCTTCGGTGATAAGCATCTTGAGAACACTTTCATGCCTTTTATCGCCAGCAAAAAAAGCTTCATCCGCAAAAAGAGATATAACATCGCGTAAGTGAGCGTTGAAGTTTCCGACAAGGTGTGAAGGATTAGCAACGTGAAGGTGATGTCTTCCAAAGAGCCGTCCGAAGGTTCTCGCGAAATAACCCTTACCAGTACCCTTTCCTCCTCGGAGGACAATCGCAACTTCTCCTGGACTTGCAGGCGTTTGAACAACTCTTGCCATCCATTTAATGAGGTAGTCATAGTATTCCTCCACTCCACTGCATACGTTTTCTTTTAAGTGTTCGAGATATATGGAGCAGTCTCCAGGTATTGGTTCTACGTTAAATCCGCGCCACAGATTATAGACTCCAGGCTGGTCGCCCTGTGGCATGAACTTCATAGTATCGTATTGGCGACGCAAGCGGTGATTAATCCAGTATTTGCCTAAAGGAATATGCACTGGATCACCCTTGTCGGTAGAACCTATTTGAATTTGAATGTTGCTGTATCGGTTGCGGATGTCCTCAAAGCTGGACATTGTGATGCGGCTCCTGTGAAGAACATCATCCTCGATCTCCTCAATAACACGGCACTTTCCTCCGATATTACCGATAATTGCGTGTCGGTCGTTCATCATTGTAAGGTGAGGGTCTTCACTGTATTCCTTGGCGCGTTTGATCTGGCGGATTGCATACTTCTCGGCACCACCTTTGAGTTCGACAACGCTGCCAGCGATCCCCCATTCAGGGTCGGTCAAAATTGCAAATATTACACCGTCGGGGACATTGCAGCGAGCCAGCGCACAGACACAGTCAAACAGCCACGCCGAGCGGGAGTTGTCACCTTCCTTCGGCTGGTCAGGGTGCTGCCCTTGGGCGATAATAACCTTGACCCTGTCAGGGACGTCCCACACGTCCAGTTCACTGAGGTCTTGGATACGCTCAACATTACCGGGAATTTCAACCTTGATACCGTACTCGCCGCCATCATGGCGTCCAGGAGCGGACGTCTGTACTGCTTGGGCTTTTTTGAACTGCTCTAGACTGTAGACATTTTTGGTGTCAAACTCAAGAAGCTTAGAGAGTTCCTTTGTACGACCTTTTTTCAGCTTCTTTGCATCAGGAACATTGACTGTCCCAGGAAGGCGCATGATGCGGTCTACGTTGTGACAGTGGTCGCCTCCGAAAACTTGCTCTAGACGCTTGTTGTAGAGTTCGAACTCAGTCCATGCTGCTTCGGTCCCATCAATCTTGACAGGTTTGTCTAATTTCCAAAATGCTTGGTATCCACCACCTGAGAACAGGATAACGGTCGGCTTCTCGATGCCTTTTGGCAGGCGGTCTGTTAGTACGCTGAGAACTCGTTCCCGCTCCATTTTCAGGAAGCCGGGAATATCCTCCTCGTCTGCTGGAGCCTCTTCTGGATCAATGTCAACATGAAGCCAGTGGGCTTCGAACATATCCTCTTTGTTTGGCTTTTTGACCTTGTCGGACTTTAGGAAAGCGATGTTCGGCTGGTTGACCGTAAAGTAGATGTTCCGCTCGCCATTATACTTGTCAAGCCAGAATAAGCACTCTTCAATGGACTTAGGGCCGAAGGGGCGAGTATCAATGGCCTTGCGGTCTGTTTGAATTGCAGTAAGGAGCCAAGGTCCTTTAGGATAAAACTTCTTTAGGAAGTCAATAGCTTTTTGAGACTCACCCTTCATTCCAGAAAGCCTCCAGTTTATCCGAGGGCACTTTGCCGTTTTCCATCAGGTTGTACCAGTAGCGCGTGATCCCCATAAGATCAGCGCAAGCCTGTTGTGTCCAACCAGAGCGGCGACGCCACAGGAGACACAACTCATGCGGCTTTAGTGGTTCAACAGATGCGACAACCGCAAGTGTATTGGAACCATTGACTTCCATCTCGCTGTAACGGCGACGCTTAACACCAGATAGAGCGGCCATCTGCTTTTGACTGAACCCCATGCGGCGGCGGTAGATCAGCGCCCGTTCTCCCTCAGAAAGGACAATAACTTCTCCGTCTCCAGGCCGTTCGGGAAGTACAGAAGTGCTTCCGCTATCATCTCCGGTCTCGTCATGTTGTCCCATAGATTGTTTTCCTTAATGTGCTTTCCGGACCAGAAGAACCACGACTTGCTCACCTGAGCGCAGACTAGGGCTAGTCCGCCGCGTTGTTCCCTTCTCCAGAGCCACACTTGTTGTTGTTTTGAGAGAGGATGGGTGAACCGAACTGGCTTCACATCTGCTGTCTTGGGCCAATACTTCATCCACTTGCATTCGATCCAACCCCCTATAAAATTGACGTCCGGAATTCCCAAACCAGTAGAAGGGCTCTCAATTGCCAGAGCATCCAATGGCTTGAGTTTTTTCACTAGATTGGAACGGCTTGAAGCTTCGGACATATCGTGAACCCTTATACTAACTGCGGGATTGGCAATTGACAACCTCTGTTTATCGGGGAATTACCTCTAATTCCACTCCCGCTTCACCGAACATCGACTTGGAGATTTCAATCTCTTTTGCCCACCGTTCAGCGTAGTCGCTGGCCAAATCCTGAGACACAACTTTCTTGATGCCATGCTGGATAATCAGTCCACAGCAAGAGCAGCAAGGGAATTCAGTGGTGTAGAGGGTGGCGTCCTCGAACCCAAGAAGAGGACGCTCTCGGTGCATCATCCTTCCGGCTGCGACAAGGGCATCAGCTTCTGCATGGATCACTCTTGGATACTTTTGGGCGCGATCTTCCCATCGCTCAGGACTGTCTTCCACACCTTGAGGAAACTGGTTCCATCCAACTGAGAACACTCTGCCTTCAAGAACAATCACCGACCCCACCTTCGTGGAGGGATCAGGACTGAACTTGCTGGCGTGAACAGCGTGTCCCATGAACATGTCATGGATACTCATCGCTTTTCCACCTTGTCGATCATCATGTACGACTTGTAGATGCAGCGGACTTGGTGCTTGCAGTCGTCCAGAGCATAGTGGTAGATACCCTGACGCTGGATGGTCTTGGTATTCAAGCCAGAGGCGTCGTAGATCGTGCGGGTATCACGGGTGTTGAAGAACTGCCACGGCGGTTTGACACCGACAAACTTGCAGGTCGCTTCCCACAGGACGCTGTCGAAGTTAGAGCCTTGTGACCAAACGAACTTGAAGCGGTTTGCCTTCCAGAAGTTGTTGAAGCCGTTGACCACAGTTTTCAGGTCGACTTGGTTCTGCTCAAGGACGTCCTTGGCTTCCTGACCTTGCTGTTCCCACCATTTAACCGTATTCGGGTCTTTGAAGGCACCAGCGGCAAGCTGATCTTCTTCAGTGATGTTCTTGTAGAACTCTGCGCCCAAGGAAGGTGTTCTTGGGTCAAAAGCGACTGCACCAATGGAGCGGATCACGCAGCCTGCGCCCGTGCCGTAGGTCTCCAAGTCTAACATGCAATGTTTCAAATTATGTTCCTTCTACGTGTTGATGGGAACCGTCTGAGGCAATTGCCCATTCACGCTTCCGGTTGATGACGAGTTTCTTGGCGACTTCCTCCATGAGGTCGAAGCCGTTCTTCTCGCAAATTTGAATGAGGAAGAAAGCCACGTCGGCGCACTCTTCGCCGATATCTTTCTTGCCCATGCCGTTGGAAATGGTGGAAACCAGTTCGGCCATCTCCTTGTTACCACGAATGGCGATTTTGAGTTCAGTATTCGCACCAAACTCCCCCTCGGCCCAATCAAGGACTTCTTTCTGCAAACTCATATCAAGCCTTTCTCTAGTGCTACATTTTCCGGCAGGGAGATAACTCCGTCCCGTGGATCCCATTCGTGCTGAGATTTAGGTATCCATACATTATCGTCGTTACCGACATCGAACAGCCGAGCAGCGTCGGTCTCATGAACCAAGCTGGCCTCTATGTCTACTATTTTCAGTTTATCTCTCATGGTGATTACTAATCCAGATCTAACATGACGCGAGCGCCGCAAAATTTCTACTTAAAGTGAATTACTAATCCACAGCAAGGTATCGGCAGTATGTATAATCTCCTCTTATTTTTGTCCCAGAACAAACCTATCCAGAAATCATACCATGCAAATATGAATTTCACTCTCATTTAATTTCTCCCCAGCTAGGACCGCACTCGGTGTCGACTTTGAATGGAACTAGAGGTCGACATCGCTTAAGAACACAGTCCCTCATAATATC